>Ga0193728_1000019_pt1 | contig 68118 bp, 37 predicted proteins | sample U1c1metaG_FD_143037 | JGI IMG/M metagenome (GOLD analysis project Ga0193728, IMG submission 143037) | Soil microbial communities from a riparian zone of the East river system, Colorado, United States - U1c1 | ecosystem: Environmental > Terrestrial > Soil > Riparian zone | place: USA: East River... | reverse complement strand
GTATGGCCATGCGGTGTTGCGCAAGACCGATCCGAGATTTACTGCTCAAATGGAATTTGGCAAAAAACACCTCCCAAAAGATCCGTTGGTGAGAACGGTTTGGAACATTTATGAATCCGTGCCTCCTGTGTTGAAATCAATGGGTAAGATCAAGAATCCCTGGCCCAATGTGGATGCCCATAGCGGCGCCCTGTTGGTCCATTACGGGTTGGTAGAATACGAATTCTATACGGTCCTGTTTGGCGTGAGCAGGGCTTTGGGTGTGTTGGCGAGCCTTTGCTGGGACAGGGCCCTGGGCTTCCCGCTGGAGCGCCCGAAATCGGTGACAACGGACCTCGTGCGCCTGTGGTTGGAGGGAAAGGCGGAGATTTGGGGGGAGTAAAAGAAGAATGTGCAGTTGCCTTGGTGCTTGTCATTCCGATCCGCCGCAGGCGGAGAGGAATCGGCGACAAGAACCCACCCGCCTGGTGACTGATTCCTCGCTTCGCTCGGAATGACAAGCCACAAAGCATTCGCACATTCGCACATTTACTTCAGCACTTTTCCAACGTCTGCAAAATATCATTCAAAATATCATCCCGGTATTCGAGTCCCACCGAAATGCGGATAAGCCCCGGCGTTATATTGACGGATAGACGTTCGGCTTCCGTTAGTTTAGCATGCGTAGTACTTGCCGGGTGCGAGGCAATGCTTCGTGTATCGCCCAGGTTGGCAGTCAGTGAAAGCAACGACAGATTGTCCAGGAACCTGCGGCCACTTTCCAGTCCGCCTTTCAAATCAAAACAAAGAATGCCGCCGCCGTTTTTCATCTGCTTACGGGCGATGGCATATTGAGGATGACTCGGCAGATAAGGATATTTTAGCCAGGATATTTTGGGATGTTTCTCTAAAGCCTCCGCAATATGTAAAGCATTGGATGCATGTCTTTCCATGCGCACATCGAGTGTCTCCAGGCTCCTGCTGAGCACCCAGGCATTGAAAGGCGATAAGGCCGGGCCCGTGCTGCGGCAAAACAGGTAAAGATCTTTGATCAGGGCTTCTTTTCCAACCACTACTCCGCCCAGCACACGCCCCTGGCCATCGATCCATTTGGTTGCTGAATGGATCACCAGGTCGGCTCCATACTGTATGGGTCTCTGGTTGACAGGCGTGGCAAAGCAATTGTCGACATTCAAAATGAGTTGGTGTTTCCGTGCCAATTTCCCTGCAAATTCCAGGTCGATGATTTCAAGCCCGGGGTTGGTTGGCGTTTCCAGGTAGATCATTTTGGTATTGGGCCGGATGGCCGATTCCCAGGTTTCCGTTTTGTCAGCGGGAACATAGGTATATTCTATTCCAAAATTGGCCAGGTATTTTGTGATGATCGTATGAGTACTTCCAAAAATAGCATTGCAGGAAAGCAGGTGATCACCTTTTTTTAAGAAGGTCATGAATGAAGCAAAAACGGCGCTCATGCCCGACGCCGTTGCATGACCGGCTTCCGCCCCTTCCAGGATGCACATCCTGTCAGTGAATTCTTTCACGGTAGGATTGCTGAAACGGCTGTAAATATTATCATCCGTTTCATCAGCAAAGGCGGCACGCATTGCTTCCGCGTTATCGAAACAAAAACTGCTTGTCAGGAACAAAGGAGAAGCATGTTCCATTTCATTGGTGCGTTCTGTGCGGGCACGGATGACTTCTGTGAGAGGATGCTGGTGCTGGGACATTGTTTTTTAGTTGAATAGTTGATTGGTTGATAAGTTGATTGGTTGATATGTTGATAAGTTGATAAGTTGATAAGTTGATTGGTTGATTGGTTGATTGGTTGATTGGTTGAATCGTGAGTCTTGTCATTCCGAGCGGAGCGAGGAATCAGTCATAAGGCGGCTTACCGTAGCCGCTGATTCCTCGCTCCGCTCGGAATGACAGCCTTTTCGAATGCCTGAGTCAACTTGTCAACTATTCAACTATAAATAACTACTCGACCACCACCAAGTCCCACTCCAGCAAACAACCTGCTTTTCGCAAAGTGGCTGCAACGGAACAATATTTTTCCATGGACAGTGCACAGGCCCTCCGGGCCTTTTCGGGGTCGATCTTGCCTTTTAATTCGAAAATAATCCTGATGTCTGTCCATAATGAAGGTTCAACGCCTTTTTCTCTTTCTCCATCAATCAGCATCCTGAACCCTTCGACGGTTTGCCTTTGCTTTTTTAAAATGGAAATGATATCTATGCCACTGCATCCACCCAGGCCCATCAGGAGCATTTGCATGGGGCGGACGCCAAAATTCCTGCCACCTGTATCCGGACTGGTGTCCAACCGCACCGCATGACCATAAGCATCCGCGGCTTCAAAACCATATTCTCCACTGACCAGGTTTACCTCAACATGTATCATGAAAAAGATTTTTGCAAATGTAATTCATGCAAGCCCTTATTTTGCATCCTTAAATGCGGAATTTAGATAATGGAGCATTTTCAGTATAACCAGTCTTTTGAGCTGGAAAATGGTCAACAACTTGCGCAACTTACTGTCGCTTACCAAACTTATGGTGTATTGAATGCCGACAAAAGCAATGTGGTATGGGTTTGTCATGCGCTCACGGCCAACGCGGATGCGGCCCACTGGTGGCCAGGCCTGATCGGCCCAAACCAATGTGTCAACCCTGAGCAACATTATATCGTTTGCGCCAACATATTAGGCTCCTGCTATGGCAGTACCGGACCGCTCAGTATAAATCCCGAAACGGGGCTTCCTTTTTTTTCTGATTTCCCCATGATCACCATCCGCGACATGGTCAATGCGCATATCCTGCTCAGAAAACACCTCGGCATTGAAAGGATCATGCTATTGATGGGAGGCAGCATGGGAGGATACCAGGCGTTGGAATGGTGCTGTATGGAGAAAGATATTATAAGGGAACTTTTCCTCATCGCCACTTCAGCCACCGAGAGCGCATGGGGTATCGCGGTACATACGGCACAACGACTGGCTATTGAAGCCGATAGCAGTTGGCAAGACCACAGCCGTTCAGCAGGAGCCAAAGGATTAAAAGCCGCCCGGGCCATGGGCATCCTCACATACCGGAATTACGGCATCCTGTCGCGAAAGCAATCGGATCCTGATACGGATAAGATCGATGATTTTAAGGCGTCCTCTTATGTCAATTACCAGGGAGACAAACTGGTGAACCGGTTTAACGCCTATAGCTACTGGCTGCTTACAAAGGCAATGGACAGTCACCATATCGCAAGGGCAAGAGGAGGCAAACTCGAACAAGTGCTTCAGAACATAACGCAGCGCTGTTTGATCATCGGCATCAGCAGCGATATTTTATGTCCTGTGCAAGAGCAACGTCTCCTGGCGCAGCATATACCTAATGCAATGCTCATAGAAATTGATTCTGCCTATGGCCATGATGGGTTTATGGTGGAAGCAGAGTTGATTTCGCAGCAACTGGGGGACTGGCTGGGGGAAGTTGATTAGGGGTACGGGTGGCATTTTGGCACAAAGATACACGAGTACTATATGAGTACTATATCAGTACTATATCACTAGTATATGAGTATAGCTTGATTTTTCGGTGAAAACCATTCAACAAGTCAACTTGTCAGCTTTTCAGCCAATCAACTCCAAACAAACCTACCAGGTCAACTTCCCCTGGTAGTAATCCAGGATCTTTGTTCTGAAGATATAATTGTATTTCGCCGCGGTAAAATTTGTATTGGCCCGGTCAATATTATTTTTTGCAATAATATAGTCTACCGAGGTTATTGCGCCTGCATTGAACCGGATCTCTGTTGCACGGAACGATTCTGTATAAGCAGCAACCTGATCGCGGTAACTTTTATATTGTTCGTAGGCATTGATCATGTTTTGATAAGCCTGTTCAACCTGTTGCTGCAAATCGTTGCGGGTTGATTTAGCCAGGACTTGGGCGTTCTTTAAATTTATTTTAGCCAGCTTCACATTGTTTCTTGCCCGGAAATAATACAAAATCGGAATATTCAACTGCAGACCTATTTGCTCATAGCGATTATTTTTGAGCTGGTCTCCGAATGGAATTTTTACAAAATCAAAATTCTGAACATTGGAAATAATAAAATGATCGCCTCCGCCAACGGTCACATAACTGTTCTTTGACGTATCGCTGAAAATGTTGGCAGGTGTTTGGCTCGTGGCTACGCTGGAATAATTGCTTCCAAGTGACCCGTATGCTGACAGCGACGGATAATAAACGCCTCTTGCGACTGCGAGCGCTTTTTCAGACGCCCTGGCTTTAAGATCAACCGACTTGATGATCGGCAAAGTTCCGAGTGCTGTCTGGTAAATGCTGTCCGCACTCTTACCATACTCAGGAATCGTCAGGTCCAGCGGAATTCTTTCATACGAGGCATCCCTTACATACGGAATATTCAATACTCCGAACAGGTTTATTTTGGCCGTTTCCACAGCATTGATGCCGTTCGAAATGGCAACCAGGTCGCCCGCGTACTGGCCTTTCAGGTCATAATAGGTGGAAAGAAATTGCACGGCCCCATCTTTCATCATAATGTCCAGGCGTGCAACCTGTTTGGCATCCACATCGGCCTGAGCCCTGCTGATCAGCAACAAATCCTGGCTGCTCAATATTTGCAGGTAGGCCAGGATCACATTTAATGTAATAGCGTCTTTCTGTTGCTGCCAGTCCATTCTACTTGCTTCAAGCAGCAAAGCATTTTGTTTGATTCCATTTAATACCTGCAAACCATTGAACAGGTTCAGGCCAGCATTGATGCCATAGGATCCTGAGTTGAATTGTTGATCGGAATAGGTATAGGTATTCTGATTCAGGCTTCGTCCGAAATTGATCCCGTAACCGCCCTGGGCATTAACAGTGGGCAGTAAATAGTCCTTTGCCTGTTTGTAATTCACCCCGGTGGTTTGCATTTGGAGATCCCTTTGCCTGACCAGCAAATTATTCTTAATGGCAATATCCACACATTGTTGCAGCGTCAGGGCACCGCCGCTGATAGATACGCTGTCCTGTGACCTCGAGACAAAGGATAAAAGAGATGCAATGACAAACAAAAAAACGCCGATTTTACGCTGATGCATACCTGTACTGATTAAAATTTGATATTGTCCTCACAAACCGCCGGCCATTGAAAAAACTCATCCTTTGAGGCTTTCAATTCTTCCGTCGAGTAAGTGAAGGATATGGGAACCGTATTCTGCATTTTTTTCAGAATGCGTTACCTGTATGATGGTTACACCATCTTCTTTATTGAGTTGTTTAAAAAGATCCATGATCTCTTCTCCTTGTTTTGAATTCAGGTTGCCGGTGGGCTCATCCGCGAGAATGAGTTTGGGATTGGCGACCAGTGCTCTTGCGATGCCGACCAGTTGTTGTTGTCCTCCCGATAACTGCGTAGGGAAAAGATCTTTTTTACCTACGATCTGGAATTTATCCAGGGCATCGGCAACCACAGCCTTGCGCTCCGACCCTTTCATGTCCTGATAGATCAACGGCGTTTCGATATTTTCATATACAGTCAGTTCATCGATCAGGTGATAGGCCTGGAATACAAAACCGATATGGGTTTTATACAATTGTGAGCGTTGTTTTTCTTTGAGTTTATACACTTCCTGTCCCATGAAATCATAGGCGCCCTCGGAGGGTTCGTCCAGCATGCCGATGATATTCAATAGGGTGGATTTCCCGGAACCCGAAGGGCCCATGATGGAAATGAATTCCCCTTCATTAATTTTCAGGTTAATGTCTTTCAGAATGAAATTCCTGACCCCGCCGATATTGACCCATTTCGAAATATGTTGTAGTTCAATCATGATCTTGTTTGGTATTTTATGGTGATAAATTTACAGTGTTGAGTTCCCTGGCTCCAGCTTTCCCTGCGACCCCTTAAAGTCGATTAATGTTACAGGCTGTTGCATCCGGCGCTGCAAATTTATATCCGCATGGCTATTGCCAATTACCTAATCACATGCCGGAAATACAAGGTGATTGATTTACAAGGAACTAAATGCCAGTAATATACGAACTAGTTCGTTTCCGATACAAGGATTGTCCGCTTTTGATACAGTTGGGCCTCGCTATTGCGAGCGTAGGCTGTTGGCCGGATTGGCCATGGCAGCTTTCAATACCTGCCAGCCTGAAGACAAGATAGCAAAAATGCACGCGAGTGCGAATGCCGCGGGCAGGATCCAGACTCCAAAGGAAGGGCGATTGACATATTGTTGCAGGAAGAGATTGCCAGCCACATATCCGATCGGCAGCGCAACACTGGCCGAAATAAAGATCAGAACGAATAAATTTCTGGAAAGCAGGTAGGCGATCTGCAAAACGCCGGCACCCATGGTTTTTCGGATGGCCACCTCCTTGCGCCTCTCCAGTGCAGAATACACGCTAATGCCAATGATGCCCAGGCAGGCCAGGCACAATGTCAATCCCGTGAGGGAAATAAATATGGTCATGTCGCTCCGGTGGCCGTGTCTTTGCTCAAACAAGGCTTCAAATGCAACCGGTTCAAAATCTTCCTTGGGATTCAGCTTTTTCCAGATTTTCAGGACTGCTGTAAAATTTATTTCCTGTGCGGCATCTTTGACCTGAATATTCGCCCATTGAAATCCTTCAGGACGGTAACGCAGGGCCATCGCGCCACTACTCATTTTTTTGCTGAGGTAATGAAAATCCTTCATCACGCCGATTACCTGCAAAGGTTTTTTGTCATCGTCCAGGTAAACGGTTTTACCGATGGCTGAAGGCGGATCTCCCAACTGTAAAAGATTTATTGCTTTTTGGTTGAGCAGGACATATTGCTCATTGGAGTCCGAAATAGTTTCAGGAAAACTTGCGCCAGCCATTAGTTGCAGGTTCATCGTTCGGACGAATTGCTGGTCAACAGAAAAATAATCCAGGTGAAGGGGTTCCGCAGTGACCGACTTAGCGATGCTGGTTCCGTCAACGTCAACGAATCCTAAAAGTCCGGAAGAAGCTGAAACCGACTCAACATAATTAATTTTTTTCACGTCAGTGCTGAATGCTTTGTAATTAATCCCTTTCAGCGGAATATTGACTATGCCCGTCCTGGAAAATCCATAATCGGAAGAGACCATGAACCTGGTTTGCCTGTACATGACCAGCATGACGACCATCAAAATAATGGAAGCGGAAAATTGAAGGCTGATCAGGATTTTCCGGAGCGTCAGTCCGCGGAACAACTTCACGCCGGCCAGGCTTTTCAACACCTGCGCCGGTCGAAACGAAGCGAATACCCAGGCTGGAATTATGCCTGCCAGTAAACCGGTGAATATACTAAAAAGCAAAAAACATCCCCATACGGCAAAGGATAAGTGCTGACCATTGATCAATTCGCGTACCTTATCTATTCCTGAAAAAGCCTGCAACAACAAAGAGGCTGCCAACAAAGCGATGAAAGAAAACATCACCGATTCTGCGATGAATTGAGTAAAAACCTGCAACCTGCCTGCCCCATTCACTTTCCGGATGCCAATTTCCTTTGCCCTCGAGAGGGACCTGGCCATGCTGAGGTTGGTATAGTTAAAACAAGCCAGCAATAAAATGATGAGACCGATGCCAATGTTCAAATAAATTGAATTCATGGAGCTACCAGCTTCAAAGTCATCCCACAGTTGTCGACGCGCAGGAGAAATACTTTCGAGTGATTGAGCGCTAAAATGATATTTTTTTTGATCTTGTTCCTTTATAAGGAGATTGGCATTTTGTTCAAGCAGTCTCAAATGATTCGTAAGGCCCGCAGCGGAAATACCGGGCCGCAGCAATACATAAGTATGAGTAGCTGAATAATCATTCCAATTTTGCAGCGAATCTATTTTTCGCAGTTTTTGCAATGCATTAATGGAAGACCAGGAAACATAGATATCCGGAACAAAATGAGTTTTTGCAACAGCTGATCTAATCACGCCTCTGATGACGAAATCCATTCCGTATTGTTTCAGGAAAATGGTCTTGCCCAGGGGATCGGCTCCGCCAAAGAATTTCCTGGCTGTTTCTTCACTGAGCACCACCGCGTAAGGATCGTTCAGGGCATGGAGTTTATCGCCTGCAGCCAGGTCGAATTGGAACAGCTTAAAGAAGGAAGGTTCAGTAAACATTCCCTGTACGGTCAATTCCCTGTTATTGGCCCTCGATTCAGAATGGATGCCATTTTTAAATCGAACGGTAGCATCTATCGCATCCAGGTATTGGCTGGTCAATTCGTCTGCCAGGGCTGCAGGAGCGGTTGCCCAGTTTTCTGTTCCGTTTTTGAAGGCAACCTCGGTATTGATCCTGAATATTCGCTCTTTTTTAGGATGGAAATGATCGTAACTGAAATCTTCCATAACGAGCATGATCACGAAAAGGCCCACAGCCATGCTCGTCGACAATCCCACAAGGTTGATGAATGAAAATAGTTTATGCCTCGTTAAATTTCTCCAGGCCGTTTTAAGATAATTCCTCAGCATGCGTTTATTGTAATTTTTATCTATTCACTTTCTTATTTCTTATTCCTTATTTCTTATTTCACATTTCCTTAAGGCTCTCCGCCGGGTTGGCAGTCGCTGCTTTCACAGCCTGTATGGCTACGGCCACGAAAGCGATCAGCAGGGCGATTGTTGCCACAAGAGCAAATTGCCACCACGAAAGCTGGATCCTGTATGCAAAATCTTCGAGCCAATGGTTCATCATCCACCAGGCCACGGGAATGCCAATCAGGATCGATAAGCTGATCAGGAGCAGGAAATTTGTTGACAGGGATCCTACAATATCGCGCATACTCGCGCCAAGGACCTTCCGGATGCCGATTTCTTTGGTCCGGTTGGCCGCATTGATGGCCGATAAGCCGAACAAACCCATGCAGGCAATGAACAGGGCAAAAAAGCTGGAAGCCTGGATGGTCTTTTGCCAGCGCATCTGGGGTTCATACATTTTTGATATGGTCTGATCGAGGAAGGTATATTCAAAAGGATAGTTACCTGTTATCGATTTCCATTTCTTTTCAATCCTGGAGAGGGTTTGCTGCATCTGGCCAGGCCTGACCTTGAACATGAAATGCATGACAAAATTCTTGGCCAGCACATGGTCCTGCGGTTCAATTTTATTGGAGAGGGATTTGAAATGATAGTCTTTTACTACTCCAATAATAGTTTCGCCAAGGGCCTCATTGAATTCGCCCAGTTTGGCTGTTTTCCCCAGCATGCTGAACAGGCTCTCGTTGACAACGGCAGCCCTCACACTTCTCATCGTGTCAGAAGCTATGGCTTTCGAAAAGCTTCTTCCTTTTACTATCTGGAGTCCAAGCATTTCAAAATAGTCAAAATCAACGGTTAGTTGCATACGCGATTTTTGTTCCCCATTCAATAGAAACCCATTGGTATTGCCCGCGCCATCCAATCCACCATTCATCGACGAGAATTTTGAAATGGAAGATTGTGTTTGAGCAAATTGATACAAGCGCTCTTTAACCCGTTTGGTAAAATCAAAATCAAAAGTCGGGTTCTCAACCATAAGTACCTGTTCCTTATCAAAGCCAAGATCCTTATTGTTGATATAACGCATCTGCAGGTTGATGACCAGCGCTGCAATCATGAATATGACGCAGGCTGTATACTGTACGACAACCAAGACTTTTGAAAATGTAGGATTGATCCTGAAAGTCTTCGTATTCTTAATAATAGATGCAGGTTTCATTTTGGACATGAATAAGGCGGGATAGTATCCTGCCAATAATCCCATGATCACGCATGCTCCAATAATAGAAGGAACAATATTCGTCCAGGTGAAATTATCCATGTTCAGATCGCTGCCGATGGCGTTATTGAAGAGTGGAAGCAGGAAGCGCATCAGGATCACTCCAAGCGATACGGCAATCGTAACAATGAGCTGTGTCTCGACCCAGAATTGCAGCACGATGGTTTTTCTTCCTGCGCCCATCACTTTGCGAACGCCAATCTCCTGCATACGGGCAGCCGCATTGGATATGGTGAGCAGCACATAATTCAAGCAGGCAATAAGCAAAATAATGATAGCGAGAATGGCGAGCTGGTACATATTTTTAGCGTCCGTATAGTGACCCCAGTCATAGCTCTTGTTATAGTGACAAATGGGCAGCGGACGCAGATACCAATGGAAATTATTCGCATTGAGCTGTTTATTTTCTTTCGTGAAATCTGCGAAATAGGATTTCACCCACTGATCCATTTTCTGCTCAAATTGCTTATAGGAAACACCATCTGCCAATTCGACCATAAAAATATGCTCCGATTGATTGAAGCGTTCCTGTATATTTCGCTGGTAATTTGGGTCGGCCTGGAGGGGCATGAGCATGCTGTATTGAATGCTGGAATTCATCGGGGCATCCTTGACAATGCCTGAGACAGTAAATAAGTGATTATTGTCATTTACGAATTCAATGGTTTTTCCGATGGGATCCTGATCACGGAAGAATTTTTTTGCGACAGTTTCCGAGAGGACGACATTACCGGGAGAAGAAAGCACGGTATTGGGGTTTCCGTTAATAAGTCGAAAAGAAAAATTGCTCAGGAAATTCTGATCTGTATATATGACACGTGATTCCCTGAACACTTGTTTGTCGGCCCTGATCAGCGCTTTTCCGAAATGTGCGGATGCATCTTTGAACCGCGTGATGCTTTTTATTTCCGGAAAAGCATTTTGGAGATCGGGGCCCACCACCAGGGGGAAGGTCACATTATTGGAGACATCGTCATTTTTTGTAATAAAGGAGAAGAAATTTTTTTTCTCCGGCGGCTGGTCAACAGTATATGGATTGGTCATCTCTAATCGGAACAGCCGGTCTTTTTTTTGATGGAAGGCATCATAAGATTGTTCCTGCCTGATAAAGAAATAGAGCAGAAGGCAGAAAGCTACCGAAAAAGAAAGACCGATGATGTTGATGAAACTGAAAACCTTATTTTTCCAAAGGTTTCTCCAGGCGATGACGATGTAATTTTTTAGCATAGCGAAATCGTATTAATGATTAAATCATTCACGGCCCCACATCTCGCCTAAGGCGAGACATATTCGCACATCCACACATTAGTTTTATTCAGCGCGTAGACTCTCTTCGAGAATCGAAGCTCGGATTTATTCCGAGCGTAGACTCTTCGCCGGGTTCGCGATCGAGGCTTTTAACGCCTGCAGCCCCGTCGTCAGCATGGCAATGAGAATGGCTATGAACCCGGCCAGCGCAAATACCCACCAGCTGATGTTGATCCGGTACGCAAAATCCTGCAGCCAGTTGCTCATCACCCACCAGCTGAGCGGGATGGCGACGAAGAGCGAGATCAGTACCAGCATCAGGAATTCCCTGGACAATAAGACCAGCAGACTCTGAACGGATGCGCCCAGCACCTTCCTGATGCCGATCTCCTTTGTTCTTTGCAATACATTGTATGCCGAGAGGCCCAGCAAACCGAAACAGGCAATGATGATGGCGAGGCTGGCAAACAATCCAAAGACCTGTCCGAACCTCACGTCTGCCTTGTATTGCCCGTTATAAGATTCATCGAGAAAGAAATAATTGAATGGATCGGCGGGGAAATATTTGTTCCATATTTTTTCCAGGCTAGCGATGGATTGATGCATGTCGCTGGTCGTCATTTTTACAGAATAGAAATTATTGACATAGGGGATCAAGGGGATCATCATCGGGTCAATGGCTTTCTGCAGACCCTGGTGGTGGTAATTGCTGACAACGCCCACAATCGTAACGGTATCTCTCCAACGAACTTTTGCATTGACTGCTTCCTGTGGATTCTTGAATCCCAACAAAGCTATCGCCCTTTCATTCAGTAGTATAGCTTTTTTGTCTGTCGCGAAATCCTTTGAAAAATTCCGTCCTGCTACAAGCTTCAGGTCATAAGCTGGCAGAAAATCGTAATCAACCCCCATAATATACATCGTGGCAGGATTCTTTTTCTCCGTAGCTAACCTGCTAATGCCGCTGGTCCAGTAAATTTCCTGGCCCATCACGCTGGATGAAGAGGTAACGCTTTTGATGAAGGGCTGGCCAAGGAGATCCGTTTTGAAAGGTTGGAAAACGTTTCGATAAATTGAATCCGGCAAAGACTGGGATCCCTGGAGAATGAGGGTCTTATTAATATTTACTCCCAATTTTTGATTACGCATAAATTGAACCTGCTGATAGACGATAATCGTTCCTGCAATCAATATTACTGAGGTGGCAAATTGTCCTATGATCAGGCTCTTGCGAAGGATGAGACCTTTGGAAGTGTTTTTAAACAATCCTTTCAAAACAGTTACGGGGTGATAACCGGATAAAACAAATGCAGGATAAATGCCGGACAGGAAAGTGCCCAGGGCGAACATAGATAAAAACCAAAGCCAGTAATTGCCCGGCATGCTGAAACTTCCGGTGGAAGTGGTGCCGATCAGCTGGTTAAACGAGGGAACGAGGAGATATGCAGCGACCAATGCGATCATGCAGGCGAGCAGGTTGAGCAGCAGGCTTTCTGTCAGGAACTGTGCGATCAGGTCGCCACGCAATGCGCCCAGCACTTTTCTTACACCCACTTCTTTTGCCCGCTCGAGTGAACGGGCGGTTGCCAGGTTGGTATAGTTTACCCAGGCAATCACGATGATGAAAAAGGCGATCAGGAAGAGAAAGGCAACGGCCTTACCGTCACCATTGACTTCGGCTTCCTGGTTGAAATTCGAATACAAATGAATGTCTTTAAGCGGAATGAGGAACAGCGCATTTTTAAAATTATTGGCCTTGGCCCAATCCTGGCTATTCATGTATTTGTCGGAAAAGGCTGGTAGTTTGGATTCCAGTTTTTTGTAATCGGTGCCGGGCTTGAGTTGCAGGTAGGTATAGAAATCGTACCATCCCCAGGCTGTTTCGGCTGAATTGGATGTATCTCCCTGCGCACGCAATTCTTTTTTGAACGTCGAATAGGATACCAGGTGGTTGATCACCAGATGTGAATTGGCGGGATAATCTTTAAATACACCCGTCACCTCATAGTTCCGAATGCGGCTATCCCTGACCGTCAGGCTTTTTCCCAGGGCTTCTTCATTGCCAAAATATTTCCGGGCCATGGTTTCCGAGATGACCATCTTATCGGGCGCATCGAGGGCATTCTTCGCGCTGCCTTTTACCAGCTGTATATGGAACATGCTCAATACAGAAGGATCGGCATAATATCCCTGCAGTTCATTGAACTTGACGTGTTTTTCTTCATTCGACAATAAAAGGTTGGCATCAATGAGGCGGCAGAAATCTTCCACCTCCGGATAATCCCTTTTCATGGTTGGCGCAATGGCAGGGTAGGAGGTTGCGGATTGCCAGGCCAGTTTCCCCTGCTGGTAGGAATCCAGCCTTACCCGCACAATGTCTTTCGCTTCAGGTGAAAATTGGTCATAGCTTTTTTCATAGGCCACATACTGGAAGATCAGCAGGCAGCAGGTAATGCCAATAGCTAAACCGAACATGTTCAGCAACGTATATCCCTTTCTTTTTACGAGGTTGCGCAAGGCTAGCGTAAAATGGCTTTTAAGCATGGTTTAAGGTTTTAGTCAATCACTTTTACATTCGATATTTAATATTTTACATTCTGCATTTCTTTCAGCCTATTCAGCGCGAAGGCTGGTGACCGGGTTCGCAATAGCCGCGCGGATTGCCTGGAAGCTCACGGTGATCAATGCAATCAGCAGCGCCGCAATGCCTGCGAGCAGGAAAACCCACCAGCTGATGTCTATCCGGTAGGCAAAATCACGCAGCCATTGATTCAGCATTAACCAGGCCAGCGGCCATGCGATGATGTTGGCGATCAGCACAAGTTTAATAAAATGCGTGGACAACATGGATACGATATTCTGAATCGAAGCCCCCATCACTTTTCGGATGCCGATTTCCTTTATCCTTTTTTCTGCTGAATAAGAGGCCAGGCCAAATAGCCCCAGACAGGAAATGATAATGGACAAGGCCGCCAATATGCCCACAATCTGGCTTACCTGGGTATCGGCCCGGTACACTTCTTTGAAATGGTCATCGAGGAACTGGTATTCAAAAGGATGGTCAGGAAAGATTTTCTTCCAGGTTGCCTCAACGAATGGAATGGCTTCCCTGGCTCTTGCACCATTGACTTTTACAGACAATGTGCTAAATCCCCAATCCTTCTGATTGAACATGAACATCGTTTCTATTTTGTAATGCAGGGAATTAAAATTGAAATCTTTCGCAATCCCAATGATCGTTCCGATAGAATCGAATCCGAAATGTTTTCCAAGCAGGGATTCCGGCTTCATTTTCGGATTGTCTTTCAAAAGTTCTTTGGCAAGCGCTTCATTGATGATGTATTCCTTGCCATTCGCTGATTTATCATTTGAAAAATTTCGCCCGGCTGCCAATTGAATTTTATACAGGTTGAGGTAGTCCGGGTCTACGATCAGCCTCGTGGAAGTCAGTTCTCTCAACGGGCCATCTCCCCGAAACTCGATGCCCGACTGATCGAGGTGACTACCCAATTGATCCTGTGCTCCCGTAACGCCCGACACCAGGGAATTTCCCAGCAACTCCTGCTTTATCAAATCAAATTTCTTTGATGTAACCCCGTCCAGGGGAATAGTAAGCACCTGATCACGATCAAAGCCCGGATCACGTTTTTGCATGAAGCTGAGTTGCCTGACGACAAAGATGGTGGCGATCATCAGAAAAATGGCGGAAGCGAACTGGCCGACGACCAGCACGTTTCTAAGAATACTTTTATTTTTCCCGGTTTGCGGTGAACCCTTCAGCACTTTCACAGGTTGGAAAGACGACAGATAGGCAGCCGGATAAAGGCCTGAGATCAATCCTACAGTCAGGGTACCGAAAAGAATGACGATCAACAAAATCGGATCGCGGAAAATGGGTAAGCTCAGGCTTCGCTGGCTCAGGTTATTGATATAGGGGAGGGATAGCTCCACCAGTATTATAGCGAGCAGCAGGGCGAAGAGCGAAAGCAGGATGGTTTCGCCCATGAACTGTCCTACCAACTGCGATCTTTGTGCGCCGATCGATTTCCTGATACCTACCTCCCTGGCCCTTTCTGCAGAGCGTGCAGTAGAAAGATTCATGAAATTGATGCAGGCAATAATGAGAACGATCAGGGCGATGACAGAGAATATTCTCGTAAAATTTTTATCGAATTTTTGATAGTTGATATAATCCAGCCCGATGTCAGCCGTGTTGGCATGCACATCTTTTAATGGTAAAAGAAATAATTCGTAATATTTCCAACCATCCCCGTTTTTACTCATATACTTTTTGAGGTATGCCGGAAATTTCTTTTCCAATGCAGCTATGTTCGTGTTGGGTGCCAATTCAAAATAACTGTTCAGCCAGTTACCGCCCCAGCCATTCATCCAGTCTGGTCTATAAATGGTATTAAAAGAAAACAAACCATCAAACTGGAGCTGTGAGTTGCTGGGAACATTTTCAACGATGCCGGTAACCGTAAACATCAGGGTGTCATTGCCATAATGCGATACGGTTTTCCCGATTGGGTCTTCCTGGCCGAAGAGCTTCGTGGCTGCATCCTGCGTGAGCACCACGCTATTAGGTTTTTGAAGGGCTGTTTGCCGGTTACCCCTCAGTAATTTAAAATCGAATAGCTGGAAAAAGGTAGAATCAACAAAGAACATCATGGGGAAATAGACTCTTTTTTCCTGGTAAGTCATCTGAACCTTTTCCCTCCAGTTTATTCTGGTATAATTTCTAATTTCCGGGAAATCATTTTTAAGCGTTGGCGCCATAGGAAACATGGAAAGGGCCACTTTCTGGGAAGCCACCATGCCCGGGAATTTTTGTACTTCATTCAGCCGGTAAATGTTCTTTGTATGAAAATTGTCGAAACTTTTCTCATAGGTAACAAATAACATAATCACGATACAGGCTGCCATTCCTATGGCCAATCCGATAATATTAATGGCTGAATACACTTTATTCTTCCAAAGGTTTCGCCAGGCTGTTTTAAAATAACTTTTTAGCATATCTATACTTTTACATTCAATATTTTAGATTCTATATTCTACATTTCTTTCAGGCTCTTGGCCGGGTTCGCGATGGCAGCCCGGATCGCCTGAAAACTCACTGTGACCAAGGCAATGAGCAAAGCAAGGGCCAATGTAATCACGACGATCCAGGCGCTGGGATGGATGCGATAAGCAAAATCCTGCAGCCAGCGATTGGTCAGCCACCACGCCACCGGGAAAGCGATAACTGATGCTATCATAACCAACTTCACAAAATCTTTTGACAACAGCGTAACAATTTGTGCGATGCTGGCGCCCAGCACTTTTCTTACCCCGATTTCCTTAGTGCGTTGCTGGGCTGCATAGGCCGACAGGCCAAATAACCCAAGTGCGGCAAGCAATACGGCAATGGCCGAAAAAATGCCCAGCACTTTTCCGATGCGCAACTCCGCACTATATAGTTTATTGTAGTCTTCATCTAAGAAATGATATTCAAACGGCCGGTGTGGGACAAGTTCCTTCCATTTTGATTGCAGGAAGGAAATATCCTGCGCCATATTATTGCCAGCCAGTTTTACCAGTAAGGCATTGCCCCTGCCTTCGGGAAAAAGCACAAGCGGCTTGATGGGATTATGCAATGAGGAGAAATGAAAATCGCTTACCACTCCCCTCACATAGCCGGGACGCTGATTGCCCAGGAACATTTTTTTGCCGATGGCTTCCGCGGGACTCCAGCCAAGGGTACGGGCGGCCGATTCATTCAGGATATAGTGGTATGTTATATTTTTTTGTTCTTCTGCATCTACCACATCTTTAACATCCTGGCTGGTAAAGTCCGAACCTGAAATAATTTTAATTCCTGTAGTGCGTACAAAATCTTCATCTACCGGGTCGGCCGTCACCATGAGCTGGGTCTCTTCGGTCGTGCTGGCGCTTCGCATGTTATAACCGCCACGGATATCTGTAGGTGCGCTCCTTGCCAGGCTGATACTGCTGATGCCGGGATTAGACTTGAACTCGGTCTTAATGCTGTTGAGGTTTTGTATCATTTTCTGGTCCGCCGGCAACACGATCACATGATCGCGGTCGAATCCCAATTTCTTGTGTTGAATATAATGCAACTGGCTTTGCATGATCATCGTGGTTACGATCAGCACAACCGATATGGCAAACTGAAAGATAAGAAGGGATTTGCGCAGCCAAACGCCCTGGCCGGTATTCTTAAAAGATCCCTTCAACACTTTCACCGGCTGGTAGGCAGCCAATATAAATGCTGGATAACTGCCTGCCAGAAAACTGATGAATATGATGACTGCCGGCAGGAAAATCAATGTAAAGGATGAAAGCAGGGCTGCGGGTTTAATTTGTTTTTCAGCCAATTGATTGAAGAACGGTAGCAGCAGGATGGCCAGGAATACGCTGATGATCGAAGCCACTACAGACAAAACCAGCGACTCGCCGATGAATTGCCGGAAGATCTGTTGCTTATAAGCACCCGCCACCTTGCGGATGCCTACTTCTTTTGCTCTTTCCATCGATCTGGCCGTGCTCAGGTTGATATAAGTGAAACAGGCGATCAATAAGATCAGCAGGGCAACAGCGCCGGTGATATAAATGTACGTGATGCTGTTGTTGGGCTCGAAGCCATCGTAAGGGGAATAAAGATGAACCTTCAGGTAGGGTTCCAATTCATAAGTTATATAGTCTGATCCAGTCATTTCTTTGGCCATTTCTTTTTTCATGAAAGCTGGGATCTTGGCCTGCAAGGGAGCAATCAGGCGCTCATTTTTCAAAAGCAGGTAAGTAGTATAGTTTGCGTCGTAATATGTATCTTCCTGGGTGACGCCCAGAGAGGAAAAAGAAGCAAGGAAGTCGAATTTGATTTGAGAATTCGCAGGGCAGTCTTCCATAATGCCGGTAACCTGGTAGGGGATGGCGTCGGCGCCTATGTTGATGGTCTTTCCAACGGGATCTTGTCCGGTAAACCATTTTTTTGCCGTGGAACGCGTCAGCAATACCTTGTTGATTCCCGACAGTGCTTCTATTGCATTTCCTTCCAGTACCCTGAAGGAAAACATATTGAAGAAAGTGGAATCAGCGTACATGAACCTGGGCTCGTTCAACAGCTTGTCATTGAATTTTACAATCCTGCTTGTCAGGGACATCCGGACAGCTTCTTCCACCTCCGGAAAATTCTTTTTGAATGAAGGACCCACTTTGGTGCTGGTAAAGTCTCCTTTATTCACCGAACCGCCAAAGCCGTATTCCATGATCACGCGCACCATCCTGCCGCCTTTTTCCTGCGAACGATCATAACTTAATTCATGTTTGACATACAAAGCCATCAACAGACAGCAGGTAAGCCCGACCGTAAGTCCCAGCAGGTTGATTGCAGAGAACACTTTGTTTTTCCAAAGATTCCTCATCGCGATTTTCAGATAGTGCCTGATCATGACATTTGCATTAAGATTTTTTTATATTTAGTATCTACAACAAGGCCTTAGTTAACCCAAAGCGCTATTCAGCGCGTAGGGTGTTCACCGGATTGGCGATAGCAGCCCGGATAGCTTTCAGCGCAACAATGGTTAATGCAAAAACAAGACAGCCCCCTCCAGCAACGATGAATATCCAGGCGTTGATGCTGATCCTGTAATTGAAATCTTCCAGCCAGTGATTCATCGCCCACCAGGCAATGGGTGAGGCAATAAGGATAGAAAGCACAATCAGTTTTACGAAATCCCCTGAAAGCAGGCGCACAATTTCACCAACACTTGCTCCCAGTACCTTCCTGATTCCAATTTCCTTTGTCTTTTGTTGTACGGTAAGCGCAACCAGGCTGAACAGACCCATGGCCGCAATGATGATGGCAAGCACTGCAAAGGAATTAAATATGGAAGCCAACCTGGTTTGGGCATTGTAGGATTGCTGAAGTCTCTGGTCAACAAATGAAAATTCGAATTGGGTATCGGGAAAAGTTTTTTTCCAGACGGATTGGATGTATTCAATCGTGTGGGAAATATCGTAAGGTTCTATTCTTACATAAGTGTATCCATAAGACAGGTCTGCGCCTGACTTGATAATGACCATCGGTGATTCCTGGGAAACCACGATACCGACAAAATTCTTTACTTCTCCGATGATTGTCCCTTGCAATCCACCTAATGACAATACGGAGCCAACAACCGGGTTTTTTATTTGGAGCGTTTTTGCCGTTTCTTCGGTGACAATAATGGATAGGGAGGATTGCATTTTGGTTATCTCTTCCTGGCTCATTTTATTCGCTGCAAGGTGGATAAAAAATGAGTCCATAGTGAAGTGGTCAATGGCAAATGCAGGCGAAAAATCCCTGCCTTGCAGGAGGCCAATGCGCATGGTTTTAAGGAAGTCGAAATCAGCGTCGATGAAAACAAATTTCCATGCTTTAGTAGAATCAGCTGGTGAACTCATCTCCGAGTAGCTGCCATATTGCTCTCCAGCTTTCCAGGTGGACACCGTTACATCCGATACATTCCTGTTTTTCTTTAATTCATGCTTGAACACCTCTGCCTTGTTGCCTAGCATTTCACTTGGCAGCGCGACCAGGTAGTTTTTGTCAAACCCGAGTTCCATCGTATTCAATAAATGCAATTGTGCATAAACAATGGCTGTTGCAATAATGAGCGACACAGAAGCGACAAACTGAAATACGATCAGGGCCTTCCGGATATTCAGGTTAAGCTTAAAACTTCTTTGCCAGTCTTTGAGTATATGTGCTGGTCTCAAACCCGATAAAAAGAAAGCAGGATAGAGGCCGGATAACATCCCGGTCAACAGGCAGGTAAGGAGAATTCCTGCGATAAATCTACCATGGAAAAGATATTCGTTGGAGACCGGCATGTTCATGGCACCAGCAAACAAGGGCCATAAGAAATAAGATAAAAAGAGGGCTGGAGGCAAGGCGCATAAGAAAACCAGCACGGATTCAGCCGTAAACTGTGTAGCAAGCTGTCTTCTTTCCGCCCCCATCACCTTTCTTACGCCTACCTCACGAACCCTTTGCAATGACCTTGCCGTGGTCAGGTTGATAGAATTAATACAGGCAATGGCCAGGATGAGCAGCGCGACCAATGAAAAAATATAAACATACTTGATGTTGCTGTTGAGAAATGGTTCATCCGGAAGATTGCCGTGCAAATGGATGGATTGAACAGGTTGCAAGCTCAACCGAAAATCGTAAGGGCACTTGTGTTTCTTGATAAACGAAGGGAATTTTTGTTCCAGCCCCGCAGCCGTTGAATTTTGCTTCAGCAATAGATATTCAGTGCTCATATTGCCACCGTTCCAATCCAGCGCATCTGTTACCGCGCCATTCGAAACAATGATGTCCCCTTTAAAATGGATATTGGCAGGAATATCCCTGATTACGCCGGTTATTTTATAGAAAATGGTTTTTTGATAGAAATCTTTGCCGAATAGATTACTTCCAACGGGATTTTTCCCCGGGAAAAAGGTCCGCGCAATTTTTTCTGTGATGACGATGTCGTTGCGGGATATCAAGGCTGTTGCAGGATCACCCGAGATGAATGGGAGGTTAAAAATAAGTAGGAAATTCGGATCAGTACTGATGGTTTTGATCTTGACAGGTTCCCGGTTAATTTGAAATTGATTTTCTCCGCCAGATATGAACGTTGCCGCTTCAATTTCAGGAAAATCGCTTTTCAGCCGGTATGCGAGGGGCTGCAATACATGGGCAGATGCGATCGGTTTATTGCTCGTGCCACTTACAATCCGGTACACCCTGCCCGAATGGGTATACTGTTTATCATATGACAATTCGTATTTAACATAGGCCAATATCATGAATACACTGCACAGGCCAACGGCCAAACCGATCAGATTGATGAAGCCATTCACTTTGTCTTTCAAAAAACTACGAATGGCAATCCTGAAATAGTTTTTTAGCATATATCCACTTTTACATTCAATATTTTTAATTTACGATCTACATTTCCTTCAGGCTGTTTACCGGATTGACCATCGCCGCCCGAATTCCCTGCAAACTAATGGTAACAAAAGCAATCCCCAATGCAAAAACGCCTGCCACGACGAAAACGGTCCATCCAATATCGATCCTGTATACAAAATCAGTCAGCCACGAATGCATAAAATACCAGGCTAATGGAGAAGCAATGAGCAGGGCAATCAGGATCAGCTTCAGAAAATCTTTAGACAGCAATTCGAGAATACTGCTCATCGGCGCGCCCAGCACCTTGCGGATACCAATTTCCCTGGCACGATTGACTGCAGACAAAGCAGCCAGCCCAAACAAGCCCAGACAGGCGAGAAAAATAGACATGCCACCCGCCCAATAGATGATGACGCTCCAGCGTTGTTCGGATTTATAGAATTGATCAATCTTTTCGTCGAGGAAATTATACCTGAACGGAATATCAGGAACAAGGCTTTTCCATTCCGCTTCTAATACTGCGATGGTTTCCGTTGGATTTCCAGGTTTGATGCGCACAAAAATTTTACCAGGCTTAAAATCTGAAGGATAACGAAACAATTGTGGCCGCACCGTACGGGTTAGCGGCTCATAATTAAAATCTTTTACGACGCCGATGATCGTCTTTGCTTTTTTTGGATCCGTACTGGTTAGAAGTCCTATCGCTTTTTCAGGCGTTGTAGCCAGGTTGTTTTTTACAAATGATTCATTGATGATGATGGATTGAATGGTATCTCCAACCATATTCCTGCTAAAATCCCGGCCAGCGATGAGCTGCATGCCCAGCACGTTTAAATACCCGGGATCGACGGGGTATTCAATCGCAAACACTTCTTTGTCATTGAACTCAAACCGGCCGCCCATCTGGCCTTCACCATCGCCAAGACCCATTTCGGAGCCGGCAATTCCTGTAATACCTGATTGTTTTGCTAATCTTTCCTTCAATTGAGGATAGATTTTTTTTGTATCCGTCCCTCCAGCATCAATCATGACCACGTTTTCTTTATTGAATCCAAGGTCTTTTGAACGCATGAACCGGAGTTGCTGCAGCATGATGAGCGTTGCGATGATCAATCCGATCGATAATACAAACTGAAATGTAACCAGCGATTTGGTGAATAGGTTTGAACCGCCGATTTTGATCCTGCTTTTCAATACTTCAACGGGTTTGAAGGAAGACAATATCAATGCAGGATAGCTGCCGGCGAGCAGGCCAATCACGAGAATGAGACCGGCGAGCATCCAAGCTAGTTCTGGATATAGCTTGAAGGAGAATTGCATGTTTGTTCCTGCCAGTTGATTGAAATAAGGCAACAATGAATTAGCAAGAAGGAAACCCAACGTGGCTGAAAATATACTGAGCAATAACGACTCTGTAAGAAACTGGTAAATAAGCTGGGTTTTTCTTCCGCCGATCACTTTTCGAACGCCGACTTCTCTGGACCGGCCTGCGGATCTGCCGATCGCCAGGGTGGTGAAATTGATACAGGCAATCAGCAAAACACCTGTGGCGATACTGATCAGTATCCATACGTTTTTTGGGTCAGTGGCCGTACCCGGAGGACCCGAATCGATATTGACAGCGGTATGCACATCACGGAGCGGTTGCAATACAAATCTTGAACTCATACGTATCTTTCCACCTTTTTTTTGGGGTGCAGTCGCTTCTTCCGGATAATATCTTGCCATAAACGCTGAAAGCCGGGCATTGTCGTTCATCAGCGTACTGCCCTTTCGAAGCTGTACATAAGTTTCGTCTCCGAAGGTCATGTGCCAGCTGTTAAGCGCATCCTTTCGCGAATCGAGCGAAGCGAGATATTCATAATTCCCCAGGATAGAAAACCGGATGCTGGAATTAACCGGCAGGTCTTCCGCAACCGCGCCTACTTTAAAGGGTTTGAATTCCTCTTCCACTTTGATGTCTACGATTTTGCCCATGACATCCCGTTCGCCGAATAATTGCAGTGCTGTTTGCCTGGTCAAAATAATATTGCCGGGCTCTTGTAATGCCGCTGCATCTGTTCCCGATATCAATGGGAATGAAAAGACAGACAGCACTTGTGGATCTGCAAAGGTAACCGCAAGCTGGGTAACGGTATTGCCTACCCGAACTAGGTTTTGACCTTGGGAAGCAAAACGGACATAATTTTCCACGTCGGGGAAATCCTTTTTCATCGATGGGCCGAGCGGCATATAAAGTCCGGCCATCCCCATTTCTTTGCCCTCTCTTTCAAATACCTGGTTGATCCGGAAAATACGATCGGCATTTTTATGGAAACGATCGAAACTGAATTCATTGACCGAATACAACAAGAATAAGGTAAAACAGGCAATGCCGGTAGACAGTCCTGCAATATTAATAAAGGCCAGGCCCCTTTGTTTCACAAGGTTGCGCAATGCGATTTTGATATAGTGCTTTATCATATTTTCACTTTAATGATCTTTGACACTTTCTTATTTCTTATTTCACATTTCCTTCAGGCTCTTCGCAGGATTCGCAACCGCCGCCTTAATGGCCTTGAAACTAATGGTGGCCAGGGCAAGGATCATAACCAGCAGCCCGGCCGCTGCAAACATCCACCATTCAATGTCGATGCGGTAAGCAAAATGTTGCAACCAGATGTAAACAGCCCAATACCCCAGGGGCACGGCTATCAGGAAGGCAAGCGCGATCAGCTGCACAAAATCCTTTGAGATCAGCATCACAATTCTTCCGGCCGCTGCTCCCAATACTTTCCTGATCCCGATCTCTTTCGTTCTTTGTTCTACAGATAATATAACCAATCCGAAGAGACCCATACAGGAGATGGCCATAAAGAGGATGGCAGCGATGCTGATGATCTGTTTCCATTTTGTCTCTGTTTGGTAGCTCCGCGCATTGATGTCGTCCATGAACTGGTAGTCATAGGGATAAAATGGAGAAAGCTTCTTGAAACTGCGTTCCAGGAGGGACAAGGACTGAGGTATATTTCCGTGTTGCAGTCTGACCCATATTTGGCCGTAGGATTGGTTGGCAGCCATGGAAAACAGCTGGGCCGTTATTTTTTCCTTGAGCGGGCGAAAATGATAATCCCTGATTACACCTACGACGGTCAGCTTTTTGCTCTCGTCACCGGCCAAAACAGTTTTGCCGATGGCATCAGCCAGACGCCAACCGGCATCCACTACAAAACGCTCGTTCACGATGGCCGATTGGCTTGAGTCTGCAGCAAAAGCCGGCGAAAAATTACGTCCTTCAATAAACGAAATGCCATAGGTTGGAAAGAATGCGTCATCAATTTTGTTGTAGTCAATCAACACATCCTTGCCATCTGCCTTTGCACCGGTGATCATGCTGCCCCTGTTTCTTGCTCCGATGGCAACGATGCCCGGCTGACCTTTCAAATCATTTTTAAAGACTGCAAGCAACCCATCATTGTCTCTGCTGAAAGGCAGATCAATTTTTACGAGGTTGCTGCTTTTGTAGCCCAGATCTTTATGAAGGAAAAAGTTTAGCTGTGAATATATGGCGATGCTCCCGATCATCAGAAAGATCGCCAGGGCAAATTGCATCACGATCAGTCCTTTGGTAAAATAGTTTTTGCCCGGGAATTTTTCCCTTCCATATAATACTTTCACCGGCTTAAAACGGGACAAGACAAGAGACGGATAGAATCCCGCCACAAAAGCAGTGAGGAGCAAAAGCAGAAAATAACTGATGTATAAACTACTGTCGGCCAGATAAGCCAGACTCAGCTTCTTGTCGGCCAACTTATTGAACAGGGGAAGTAAGGCGGAGGTCAAAACGATGGCAAGCAAAAAAGAAACGAAAGAAACCAGCAGGGATTCCACCATGAACTGCCAAATCAATTGTTGCTTCGTTCCACCTACAACTTTCCTGATGCCGATTTCTTTACCTCGTTTCAATGACTGAGCCAGCGCAAGGTTTACAAAGTTGATGCAGGCAATAATAAGTATAAAAAATGCGATGCAGGAAAGGATATACGAATAAGTAGGACTGCTTCCGTTTTCCAAACCATTGTCGGCCTTCCATGAACTGCTCAGATGTATGTCAGTCAGGCCTTGCAGGTCAAGCTCAATCTTTATAACAAGGTTTTGCGTTTCCTTTGCCTTGGAGATTTGTTCACTGGTGTTCTTGTCAAAAATATCCTGGATTTTATGTTTTACGTCAGCCAGTTTTGCCTGGGGTGACAATAAGAGAAAGGTATTGGGACCGCCCCCAATCCACCCATGGTTCGCGTTAAAGGATTCGAAAGGAAGGATCAATTTATATTGAATGCTGGAATTCTGAGGCGCGTTTTCAACGAGCCCGGTAACGGTATAATTTTCGAAGACATCGTTTTGCTTCACCTGCAATATTTTGCCCAAAACATCTGTAGTTCCGAAATATTTGACTGCGCTCTCTTCTGAAAGGACAACGGAATGCGCGTCTTTAAGGGCAGTTCCGGGGTTTCCTTTGAGAAGGGAAAAACTGAAGACGGAAAAGAAACTGGTATCTGCGACGAGAGGATTTTCTGTAAAGACATCACTTCCCTTCCTGACAGTCACATGCGTCAGATCTACCCTGGCGAATAGCAAGATTCCTGGAATTTCCTTTTGAAATGCAGGACCCAGGGGAGCCTGGGTGACGCCGATCTTATTGGGCTCGTCCTGTCCAATTTTCATGGTCTGAACAACCCGGTAAATATGTTTTTTATTTGTGTGAAAATGATCGAAACTTATTTCGTCCTTATTGTATAGCAGGATCAGCATGCAGACCATGAGACCCAGGCCCAGCCCACCGATCTTGATGACCGAAAGGATTTTGTTGGACAGAAGATTTCTCCAGGCAATTTTGAAATAGTTGCTGATCATAAGCTTCCTGTTTACGTCCGGGACATCCAGCACCCAAACACATGCCAGAATACCAGCGAAATGAATTACAAGCCGATAGTCCTTAACCGTTTATGGACGAGTTCGTTTTTGATACAAAACTGTCCGGTATTGATACAGACATTTCCGAAGTCCTATTCGGCACGAAGGCTCTTTACAGGATTTTCCGTAGCAGAGCGCAGCGTTTGAATACTGAGTGTAAAAAATGCCAGGAATAACATGCTGCCCGCCGTTACAAGAAATATCCACCAGCTGAGGGAAGTACGGTAAGCATAATTCCTCAACCAGACATCCATTGCCCACCAGGCCAGCGGAGCCGCGATCACGAAAGCAACAACAACAAGCTTCAGGTAATCCTTCGACAATAGGGTAACTAACTGCGAAACGGTAGCGCCCAAGACTTTTCTGACGCCGATTTCTTTTACCCTCTGCGTCGTAGCGAAAATGACCAGGCCCAAAAGGCCCAGGCAACTAATCAATACCGTGAGCCCAGCGCACCAATTCAGTAAGCTTGCGGTCCTTTGCTCCTGTTCATAGAATTGCGCGATCGACTCATCAAAGAATTTATAATTTATATCCTGGTCCGGATAAATAGACTGCCATTCCTTTTCAACCTCGGCAATGGTATTTTTCCAGTTGTCGGTGTTTTTTCCTTTTGGCCCCAGAAAAATATGGAATGTGCTGTGATTTTTCGCATCACAGGTTAAAGCCAGCGGAGCAATAAGACCCTGCGTGGATTTTGTATGAAAATCGGCAAGTAATCCCACGATGGGTATTTTCCCTTTATCTCCACGCTCAATATATTGTCCAATGATGTCTGCAGGTTTTTGAAAACCAAGGAACTTTGCATAGGCTTCATTCACCAGGTATTCTTTCGATGTATCGCTTTGCAGAAGGTTTCTGCCCGCCAGTAATTTGAGTTGATAGATCCCAAGATAAGCAGTATCCGCATCCTTTATCTCAACCGTTGTTTCAATGGTCTTCCCATCTTTGTTAAACTTCATGGTAGTGAAGTTTGTTCCCTCTGATGCGGGGGCATTTCCCGAGAGACTGACCTTATATACGCCCGGAACAGCTTTTAATTTCTCGAGCAGCAAGGCGGGTTTATGATCGGGATGGTAATAATCAAACGGTGCCTGGAAATTGATGATGGCTGCTTTTTTGAAGCCCATATCCATGTTCATGGAATAACGGATTTGTTTCCCCACGACCAGTGTAGCCATAATAAAAAACTGCGCAATAGCGAACTGCGAGACGGTAAGTACCTTCCTTAACCAGGCCTTGCGGCTTTGTCCCGTTGTTGCATAGCCGAGGTTCTTCAGCACGATCGCGGGTTGATACCGGGAAATGATCATTGCAGGATAAAGACCGGATAAAAGACTAACGAGGATGGTCAGGAGCAGAATAAACCCGACTGCCTTTGATTGGCTGAAAAGGTTAAAGGAAATGCCTTCCGGAATAAAATCAGAAAAAAGTTTGAGGATCCATGGGATCATGGCGACGGACAAGAGGGTGGCCAGTAACGTGAGTAAATACGTTTCTCCCAGGAATTGCAATATCAACTGGCTTGCTGAACTGCCCATAGTTTTCCGGATGCCGATTTCTTTTGCTCTACGGCTTGACTGGGCTGTGGTCAGATTGATAAAATTGATACAACCCAATAGCAGTAAGAAGGTGGCCACAACCATCAGGCCATACAATACTTTTTTATCTGCGAGGCGCTGATCAAAACTATCATAATTGCTATTGAAATGAATATCGCGAAGCGGTTGCAGGCTGTTTTCGGTTTTCAGGTATTCATTTTTTCCGACTTTCTCACGGATATCCCTGATCTGTTTTTCAATCCGGGCAGGTTTGCTGCCTTTATCCAGCCGGACCAGCAATTGTGAAGCGGAGCTGACGCTGCCCCATTGGTTATACCCGTTCCGGTTATTGAGGGTATTGGTATAGGTTGAAAGGGAGATAAACTCCTTGAAAGTAAAATCAGTAATTTGATCCAGGTCCTTCACAACACCGCTGACGGTGGTTTGGATACTGTCATCATAAACTACGGTCTGGCCGATGATCTTGCTGATGTCTGAACCTGGAAAATAACTCCTGGCCCTGCTTTCTGTGAGAACGACTTCGTTGGGATTTTTGCAGGCATCCTTTGCTGACCCTGCCAGCCAATGGTATGGCAAAAAATTGAAATAATGGTTATCAGTAAAAATGATCCTGCCCTGTTTTTTGAATGTCTTGCCCGGATTGCCCGAGCCAGGTATGTTGACCTTGCAGTCACCTTTTAACCAGAACGCAGTTGATTCTTCAACTCCCGGGATCTCTTTTCTGATAACATCGACCAACGGTCCGGAAACCCCGGAATTTTTGAAATCCTGATCGGGAAAATGCATATCAGAGACGACCCTATACACCCGGTCTCCATCTTTTTCAAAAGTTTCAAAACTAAAATCGTACTGAACAATCAGGTAGATTACCAGCGCAGCGCTGATCCCGATAGATAAACCCAATACATTGATCAATGAGAAAACCTTATTCCGCCACATGTTCCTCAGCGCAATGCGCAAATAATTTTTAAGCATATCGCAATTGAATTTTAGTTTTTATTCCGAGCGAAGGCTACCCTCGAGAGCCGTAGCGCTATTCAGCGCGTAGGTTCTTGACCGGGTTTGCCATTGCGGCCTTGATGGCCTTCACTTTTACATTCAGTTTTTTATATTTTAGATTTTACATTTCCTTCAGGGAATTAACCGGGTTCGCAATCGCTGCCCTTACTGCCTGATAACTTACGGTGAGCAAGGCGATCAACAACGCCAGGCTACCTGCTGTCATAAAAACCTTCCAGCTGATGGCTATCCGGTATTGATACCCCTGCAGCCATTTGAACATAGCCCAGTAGGCGACTGGCGTGGCGATCAGGATAGAAACGATGATCAGCTTAATAAAATCAATAGACAGCAGCGCGGTGATACTAGTGATGGAGGCGCCAAGGACTTTCCTGATGCCGATCTCTTTGATCCTCGCTTCCGCCATATAGGTGGCCAGCCCGAACAGTCCCAGGCAGGAGATGAAAATAGTAAGACCGGAAAATATTGCCGCCAGCTTGGCCGTGAGTTGTTCGCTGCTGAATTTTTTTGCATACTCCTCATCCATAAAATGATATTCGAACGGGTAGGCAGGATTGTATTGTTTGAATATTTTTTCGGCTCTGGCCAATAAGGGCGCCGTAGCCTGCGTATTGCTGAGCTTGATGTTAAGGACATTCCTCCCTGACCTCGGCCCTTTGAAGATGATGGGTTTGATGGGTTCGTATGGAGACTCCAAAATAAAATCTTTGATCACGCCCACTACATGCCAGGTCGTTGGATCATCGTGGATGGTTTGGCCTATCACATTCTTAAACCCCATGACCTTTGCCGCAGCTTCATTGATCAGGCAACTGACTGAATCACTTGGATAAGTTTTTAGGTCAATATCCCTTCCTTCCACCAGGGTAAATCCCGCGGTTTTGATGAGGTCGCCGTCGGTCGAAGAACGAAGAAAAGTGATTTCAGCATTTGGATCCTTACCCTTCCAGCTTAGTCCATGACCTGAGCTCCACACCTGAGTTAACGGTGCATGAGACTGGCTGACCGATAACGCAATTCCCGAACTGATCAGATCATTTTTTATCAGCCCGTAATTTTTTTTCAGGTCCCCTTCCAAATTAATATAGATCATATTGTTCCTGTCATAACCCGTTTTTCTCTGGATACCGTAATTGATCTGCTTTTCGACAATGATCGTGCACACGATGAGTATGATAGCAAAACTGAATTGCAGTATGACGAGCAGTTTTCTTGGCGTGACGAGCGCATTTACTTTTTTGAAACTTCCTTTCAACACGGCAACGGGTTTGAAAGCGGACAGGAAAAAAGAAGGATAACTTCCAGCCAAAATACCCGTAAAGAGGATGAATCCAATGAATGCGATCCAGGAATACCACTGATGATAATCTATAAAAAGCGTTTTTTCTGTAAGTTGATTGAATGCCGGTAGTGAGAAATAAACGATCAGTAAGGCCAGTAATCCTGCAATCGTTGCAATGAGGACCGATTCACTCAGGAATTGGAACACGAGGGATCTTTTGACTGCCCCTGCAACCTTTCGGATGCCTACTTCTTTGGCCCTTTTTTCACTTCTCGCCGTAGTCAGGTTCATGAAGTTGATGCAGGCGATCAGCAAAATAAAAGCTGCGATGATACCCAGAATCCTCACCGTTTCTATCCTTCCGCCGGCAGGCTTTCCATCCACAAAATCTGAATAAAGTCTCAGCTGGCTCACCGGGTAAAGGAAGATATTTGTTTTCGCACGACCTCCAGAATATTTGAAGATGACATCCTTAACCTTTTCAGTTGCCGCGGCCCTGGAAACATTTGGTTTGAGCAGCACAAATGTCCTGATGCTGAAATCAGTCCAGTCCGTATCGATCCATCCCTTTTGAGTATTGCGCTCATAGGACATCAGGTATTCGAAATTGAATTGGGTATTGTTGGGAAGGTCTTTTGCTACGGCGGTTACCGTAAGGTTATCCATGGCTTCCAGCTTGACGGTTTTTCCGATAACATCAGTATTTCCGAATAATTTGATGGCCATTTTTTCGGTGATCACGAGCGAACCCGCATCCCGCAGGGCCGTTCTGGGGTCGCCACGCAACAAAGGATAGCTGAACATGGTCAGAAAGGCCGTGTCGACTGACATGCCTGAAGCTTTCAGGCTCTTGTCGCCGACGCCGAAGAGCAGTTGCTGAGGCCAGCTCATCCGGGTCACCGCTTCGACCTCGGGATAGTCTTTTTGAAGGGAGGGCGCCATGATCTCCGGCGTGGGCGTGTAGGACCGCAGAATGCCGTCCACCTTCTCCCGGTCGACGGACCAGGCCTCATACAAGCGATCGCCCCTTACATGGAAGCGGTCATAACTGACTTCGTTCTGTATCCACAGCAGGATCAGGATTGCGCTGGCCATCCCGATCGCCAGGCCACTGATGTTGATGATCGAAAAAACCTTATTCCGGATAAGGTTTCTGTAAGCAATCTTGAAATAATTTTTCAGCATGACGGCTATTTTTGGTATTTCACTTTTACATTCAAAATTTTATATTTTAAATTTTACATTTCCTTCAGCGATTTTACAGGATTCGCAATGGCCGCTTTGATCACCTGGAAACTCATAGTGAGCAGTGCGACCAGCAGCACCAGCAATAAGGAAAAAGCAAACAGCCAGCCATTGATCGAAATCCGGTAAGGATAATTCTGCAGCCATTTATCCATTGCCCACCAGGAAACGGGAATAGCAATCAGGGTGGCCAGGATAACGAGTTTGAGGAAGTCGGCGGAGAGTTTCTGCATAATGACGCTCACCGAAGCGCCGAGCACTTTCCTGATGCCGATCTCTTTGGTTCTCTTTTCTGCCGAGAGCGTAGCCAGGCCAAAAAGGCCAATGCAGGAAATGAAGATGGTTAATATCGCACCGAAACTGATAATCTGTTTCCATTTGGCTTCGCTATTATATTGTTTGGCATTTTCTTCATCTTTAAAATTATATTGATAAGGTTGAAAAGGAAACAAAGATTTAAAAGTGGCGGAAATATATTTGAGCGCTTCCGCCGCATGCCCAGGTCTGATTTTCATGAAAACGTCACGGTACTGGTATCGTGGGTTGGTAACAAAAATTTGCGGACCGATCTTTTCATTCAGCGACAAATAATGATAGTCCCTGATCACCCCGATGACAGTGTATTGTTTGTTCATGTAGAAGAAATCAATAACCTGGCCCAGCGGATCTTTCCAGCCTGCTTCTTTTGCAAAAGATTCGTTGACGATAACACCCTGTGCTGAATCGGAGAGGATATTCTTTGAAAAGTTCCTTCCTTTGACAACCGGAATTTGGAAGAGCGGGAGATAGTTTTCATCGACGATCTTAAAGTCAAAACGGGCTTCTTTCCCCTGGTTGATGTGTGCGATGGTCCCCCATCTGCCACCCTGGTCCGCGCTAACCGCTTCAATCGAACTATTCCTGAGCAATGTGTTCCTAAACAGCTCATATTTGGTCCTGTCCATATCTCCTGCATTTACCCTGGCAACTTGTTTATCATTGTAACCCAGGTCGAAGTGCGTCAGGTAATTGAACTGTGAATAGATGATCAGGGTGGATATGATCAGGAAGGTAGCGAGTGCAAATTGAAGGACGACCAGGCTCTTGGACAGATAGTTTTTACTGGCAAATCGCATCCGGCCATACAGTGTCTGGACCGGATTAAATTTTGACAGCACGATTGCGGGATAAAATCCAGCCAGCAGGCCGGTTAAAAGAAATAGCAGAACATAACCCGTGATCAGTTTTATATCGAGCAAATATGAAAAAGCAAGTGATTTATTAGAAACCTCATTAAAAAATGGTAACAGTAACTGGACCAATGCAATCGCTAAAATAAAGGCGGCGAAACAAAGCATAAAAGATTCTCCCAGGAACTGGATGATGAGTTGTTTTCTTTGGCTGCCGATCACTTTCCGGATCCCGATTTCTTTTGCTCTTTTGAGGGAGCGGGCCACGGTCAGGTTGATGAAATTAATACAAGCGATCAGCAGGATCAGCGCAGCTATGCCCGTGAGAATGTAGGAATATATGGGATTGCTTTCATCAGACAGGCCGTTACTTGCCGGGTAGTCCTTGCTGAGGTGCATGGCCAGGAATGGTTGAACATCATAGCTGATCTTATCCCCGAATCCATATTTCTTAGTCGCCTCCTTAATCTGGTCGCCGGCTTCGGTTTGATATACTTTTGCAAATTTCGACTTTAACGCTGCTAAATTCGCTCCGGGTTTAATGACAATAAAGGTATTCAGAAAAAAATTCAGCCACTGGTTGTCATCATTTTGCGATTGGACGAATTTCATGGGAACAAGCATCTTGATCTTGATCGATGAATTCTGTGGTGATTTCCTGGCGACCCCAGATACGGTAAAGGGTTCGAACTTATCACCCGTTTTTAATTCAAGGACCTGGCCATAAGCTTTTTTTGCGCCAAAATATTTTTTGGCCACCTCCTCCGAAAGTACGACAGAGTGAATGTCTTTGAGCGCTGTTTTGGGATCGCCCTCAAGTAAAGGGAATGAAAATATAGTAAAGAAATTCTTGTCTACTGACAACGCATCCTGGTCAAAGACCTGGCCACTGGATTTGATGGTATAGCCCTCGCTTTTTACCCTGACGAAATCTTCAATTTCCGGGATCGCCTGTTTGAATCCCGGGCCTGGCATCATACCCGTATTCCCGTCCTTAGATACTGCGCCGCTTGCATCTATCCGGTCATTGACAATGCGATAGATATCATTTTTCTTTTTATGGAAACGGTCATAGCTCAACTCATCCTTGGCATATAGAAAAATGAGCATACAACAGGCCAACCCAACGCTCAGCCCTGTTATATTGATGAATGAGAACGTCTTGTTTCTCCAAAGATTTCTCAGTGCGACGATGAAATAGTTCTTAAGCATATGTCGGGTTTTAGCTTCCGCCGGTATTTCCGATGGTTTTATTCCCTAAACACATGCCGAAAGTCATATAAGTGATTTACAATGTACTAATTACAGTCCATTATACGAAGGGGTTCGTTTTTGATACAAAACTGTCCGTTTTCGATACAATAGTTCTTATTTCGTGTCTCACTCATTCCTCAGCGAGTTGACTGGATTTTGCAGCGCTGCCTTGATCGCATGAAAGCTTACCGTCGCCAATGCCGTTATCAATGCCAGGAGAGCCGCCAGCCCGAAGATCCACCAAGCAATACTGATGCGGTACACGAAATCATTTAGCCATTTGTTCATCGACCACCAGGCGATGGGTGCTGCAATGACAAAAGAAATGGCCACCAATTTGACGAAGTCTTTGGAAAGAAGGCTGATGATGCCTTGAACACTTGCACCCAACACTTTTCGGATACCTATTTCTTTGGTTCTTTGCTCTGCTATAAAAGTGGCGAGACCAAACAAGCCAAGACAAGCTATTAAAATGGCCAGCACGGCAAATACCATAAAAATTTTTCCGATTCTTTGGTCAGTACGATACATTTCATCAAATGCCTGGTCGAGGAACCGGTAACTAAATGGCATACCCGGCGCCATTACTTTCCAGTTATCTTCCACCTGCTTTAAAAGATGGTTGATATTGCTGCTGTTCACCTTAAATGAAGCGAGCCCGGTAGATTTCCTCAAAAAAAGACTTAGCGGTCCAATGCTCTCTCTCAACGATTCGAAATTGAAATTCTTGACAACTCCAATGATATTGTAGCCTACTGGTTTGTTGTTGTCATCCGGCTTGAATATTTTCTTACCAACAGGATCATCATATCCAAGAAATTTGGCTGTTGTTTCATTAATAATCACTGCACTTGAGTCGCTGCCAAAATCCCTGGAAAAAGCCCTTCCTTTAATGATTTGAATACCCATGGTTTTGAGATAATCATAGTCGACATTCCATGCCTGCATATCCAAACCGGTTTTCGAATCCATTTCCGCGTCTTTAAAATAGCTGTTGTCGTTGCGTGATGAACTGGTCACTGGCAGAAAACTGCTTATGGAGGCACTTACGACTCCGTTCATCTGTAACACCTTATTTTTAAATGCATCGACATTATCTTGTAATGCATAGGCATCGTCAACGATCAATACCTGCTCTTTTTTGAAACCCAGATCTTTTGATTGTATGTAGCCTAACTGTTTATAAATAACAATGGTGCCAATGATCAATATAATAGACGTAGTAAATTGAAATACTACCAAAACACTTCTCAAACTGCCGCTTTTGCTGCCCAGTTTCAATTTTCCTTTTAATACTTCAATGGGGCGGAATGCGGATAAAAAGAATGCAGGATAGCTCCCGGCAAGCAATCCAACAACGAATGGCAACGTAATCAATAATGGTAAGATAACCGGAGAAAACAGGCTCGTTAGCCGCATGGATTTATTGGCAATATTGTTGAACAGGGGCAAAACAAAAAAGGCTATTCCGATGGCAATAACCATGGAAAATAATGCCATCAGGGTGGATTCGATCAGGAATTGTGCAATGAGTTCTTTGCGTTCTGTACCCAGCACCTTGCGTATGCCCACCTCCCTGGCACGATTGGCTGAGCGTGCTGTAGTGAGGTTCATAAAATTAATGCAGGCGATCAGGAGAATAAATAACGCGATTGCCCCGAAAATATACAGAGATTGTATGTTGCCGCTCGGACTCAATTCATAGAGGCGGTCGGAATACAGATGTATTTTAGTCAGTGGGATGAGTGAATACTCCAGTTTATTGCCCGATTTCTTGAATTCCTCCATGCTGCTGATCTTGATGAATTGCTGCACATAGGGCAGCACATACTTGACGATGTACTGATCGAAGTTTTTTTCAAAGGCCTTATAATCCGTTCCTTTTTTTAAAAGAATATAGGTATGAAAATTATGGCTGGATAACTGTCCCCACTGATAATCCACATTCTTCATCGAGAACAGAAAATCAAAATGAAAATGGGAATTGCGCGGAATGTCCCTGATCACGGCGGTTATTTTATACAGTTTATTTTTATTGTCATTTGTTTCAATTGTTTTTCCGATCACGTCCGCAGTGCCGAAATATTTTTTTGCCGCTGATTCGGTCAGTACGACCGTATTGGGCTCATTCAGCGCAGTTTTGGTATCACCTTGCACTGCGGGCAGGGTAAATATTTCGAAGAAAGTGGAGTCCACATGGGCGACGTTCCTTTCATTGATATAACTATTTCCTTTTTTTATCAATTTACTCCCGCTCGAATTATAGATGCGTGTATATTGTTCAACCTGAGGATAATCTTTTTTCAGCAACTGGCCCATCATATCCGAGGTAAAAGGCATGTGCAGGTCGCCACCGCCAAAGCGGATATCCGCATTAATGCGATAAATGTTTTCTGCTTTGTAATTGTATCGATCAAATCCTAATTCGTCCAGCACATACAGCGCAATCAACAGAAAACAACAAAGACCAATGGCAAGTCCTGAGATATTGACAATGGAGAAGGTTTTGTTTCTCAATAAATTTCTCCATGCAATTTTGAAGAAGTTGGTAATCATAAATTCTTGAGGTATTTTTTTAACATGTTTTGCAGTTGCCGACCTTGTATGACGTAGAGACCCGTGATCAGGTTACAACAGTTCCTGACTTTCTCATTCCTTATTTGTTATTCCTTCTTTCTTATTTCGCCTATTCCGTCCTCAGATTACCTGAAGGGTTAGCCATCGCCGCCCTGACTGTGTGAAACCCTACTGTTAGTGCCGTGATCAACAACACGACGGCAGCTGAAATCAGGAAGGGCGTGGCGTTCAGGGCTGACTTATAGGGGAAGACGTTCAGCCATTTATTCATGAAATACCAAGCCAGGGGAAAGGCAATCAGGGCAGATAACCCGACTAGCAGCAGGAAATTCTTTGCGATTAATCCCACCAGGTGCGGGATCCCTGCGCCCATGATTTTCCGGATGCTGATTTCTTTTTGTCTTTGCTGGGTAGTAAAGGCGATCAATCCCAAAAGCCCCAGACAGGTGATAAAAATCGTCAACGAAGAAAAGGCCGCAAAAATCTTTCCTCTTTTCTGATCTGCGGTGTATTGGGAGTCCAGATCCTGGTCCAGGAAACTGTATTGAAAGGGTAGGGCCGGCAGGATGCTTTTCCAGACTTTTTCAATCTGCGATATGGTCGCCACGGTATTTTGTTGAGCTACTTTGATCTGAACGCTGTTGTTGTTTGGCCGGTAAAATAAAATCAGGGGAGCAATGGGATTATACAAGGATTTCAAATTGAAGTCCTTCACCACGCCAATGACTTCCAGGTATCGCCCCGTCGTATCGCCGGGGAATTTTATTCGCTGGCCAATCGGGGTCTTCCAGCCATAGGATTGTACCATGTATTCGTTGACCAGGATGCTTCTGAGCGTATCAGCGGGTAAGGAAAAATTCCTTCCCTCAACCAGTTTCATTCCCAGGGTCTGAAGATAGTTGGCGTCGATGTCGTAACAGTCCACTCCCTTTTCCACATATCCATTCCTGGTCGGGATGGAAAACAAATTAAAACTTATTCCATTTCCGCCAGGTGTGGTTTCACCTGTACTCACGGTAATGACCGATGGATTTTTGCCTATTTCGGTTTTGAAGGCATTGAGGGGTTCGCGCGTATTTTTGTCCGCATCCGCCACGATGTTAATGACCTGAGCCTTGTTGAAGCCAAGGTCTTTATTGCGCATGTATGCTAATTGCCGGTAGACTACGGTGGTGCAGATCAGCATCACGATGGAAATGGTAAACTGGATTGTGACCAGAGATTTTCGAAGCACCGTATTGCTTGAACTTTTTGCAAGCTTTCCTTTTAACACGGTTACAGGGTTAAATTTAGATAGATAAAAAGCGGGGTAACTGCCACCAGCCAGTCCGACAAATACAAAAATGCCCAGGAGGATGCCGATGGTGCCCGGGTGCAATAAAGTCTTAAAAGAGATGAACTTCCCGGCAATGGAATTGAAAGCGGGCAAGAGCAGGGCAATCAGCAAAAGACTCAGAAGCAGCGCCAGCAGGGCCATTACAGTGGATTCGACCAAAAACTGGGCGATCAATTGCGATCTCGCTGACCCCGCAACTTTCCTGATGCCTATTTCCTTTGCCCTCCTGGCCGAGCGGGCCGAGGTGAGATTCATATAATTGATGCAGGCGATGATCAGCATGAATAAGGCCACTGCAGAAAAAATATAGATATACGACATGCTGCCCGGTTCTTCGGGCCCATTAAAATCAGATTGAAGATGGATGGCCGTGATCGGTTGCACGCCGTAGTGAATTTTTATATTGAATTGCCTGAATATGGACGCCATGTATTTATCATACATGTACAATAATTTTTTTTCGAAGACAGGTGCATTCACATTGGGCTTAAGCAACACATAGGTAAAAAAACCAAAACCGCCCCAATTATTCGCAAAATCCTTGGGCAGCGTGCTGGTTGAAATGAGTGCGTTGAATCGAAAGTGTGAGTTTCGCGGTGGATCTTTTACAACTCCAGTGATCTTATAGATATCGCCGTGGTTGTTTTGAAGGGTTTTCCCAACAGCCGGTTTGCCTTTGCCGAAATACTTTTCAGCCAGGGTCTGGGTCAATACCATCGAATGTGTTTCCTGTAAAGCGGATTTAGGGTTGCCTTCTACAATTGTGTAAGTGAATACATCGAATACATTGCTGTCTGCGTAAAATATCTTGTCTTCATAGAAAGCTAATTCACCATTTTTATACATCGCCTTATCGGCTTTCACAAAGCGGACCGACTGTTCCACTTCCGGGTTTTCTTTTTTTATCACCGGACCCAAAGGAAATTGGGTGGAGATCCACTTCATGCTGTTCTCCGGTTCGTTTACAAAAGCCACAATGCGGTAAATCCGGTCAGCTTTTTCGTGGTACCGGTCATAGCTTAATTCATCGAGCACGTACAAGATCAGCAGGAGGCTGAAACTGATGCCAATAGTCAGCCCAAGAATATTCAGCACGCTATAGGCTTTGTCTTTTTTGATCGTCCGGAGTGCGACCAGGATTAAATTTTTTATCATAGATGTCGTAAATACTAAGTCTTCCTTTTACATTTCTTTCAATGACTTCACGGGATTGGCGAGCGCTGCGTTGATCGCCTGGAAACTGACGGTAAGCAACGCGATGACGAGCGCGAGGGAACCGGCAATCAAAAATATCCACCAGCTGATGCGGATGCGGAAAGCAAAATCCTGCAGCCACATATGCATGACGAGCCAGGCCAATGGTGATGCCAGGATGAATGCAATCAGAACCAAACGGATGAAATCCTTCGAAAGCAAAACAACGATGCCCCGGACCGAACAACCCAACACTTTGCGAACGCCGATTTCTTTTGTGCGCTGAATGGTGGCGAAATAGGATAATCCAAGCAATCCCAGACAGGCGACAAAAATCGCAAAACCAGAAAAAATCCCGAAAACCGATCCGAAAAGCTGATCGTTTTTATATTGATCATTAAATTTTTCGTCCAGGAAATAGTAGCTGAACAGATTCCCCGGAAAAAAGGCGTCATATTTTTGCCTGATCGCAGCAATCGTGGCCGTGAGATCCCTGGGATTTACTTTAACGGAAATGGGGTTGCCCGTGCCATATACAGGGCGAAGGAAGGTAGCTTCCAATGGATACCGGAATGATTTCTGGTGAAAGTCAGCAATGACGCCCACGATATCCCATGTTTTGTTGCCGGCAACTATTTGTTTGCCGATGGCTTCCTCAGGCTTCTTGAATCCCAGTAATTTTATGCCCTGCTCATTGATGATAATGTTGTGCAATAAGTTGTAGGAGGGATTATAATCTGTGGGCGTAAAGTTCCTTCCCGCCAGCAATTGTATATCGTACAACGGGATGAAATCCTTACTGACCACCTGGTTGCGAAACGTAAAACGGTCATTGGGCTGGTCGGCTCGCCTGACATTAAAATTTCTTCCTAATTCATCGCCAGGCAATCGCCCCGAATTCGCGGAACCCAGTACGTTAGGAATTGTCTTTAATTCATCCATAAACGTATTTTCTCTTTCTATGAAAGTAGAATCCCAGCTCGTTAATCCGGGTTCCCTGATGATGAGTATCTGGGAAATATTCATGCCCAGGTTTTGTTTACTCATGAACTGCATTTGCCTGGATACCACAAATGAGCCGATGATCAGCGCCACGGTGATGGCAAACTGCCCAATGACAAGACCTTTCCTCAGGGCAATTCCTTTTTTTGAAGCGCTGAATTTTCCTTTGAGCACCATGGCAGGTTTAAAAGAAGACAAGACGAATGCAGGATAGAATCCGGAGATTAGAATTCCCCCAATGACCAGAAGAATCAGTCCTATGCTGATGGCGTATCCGTTCAGCCCTTTTTCGAATAAATAGGAGAGGGAAAGTTCATACTGGATCATGCGGTTGAAAGCGCCTTGCAGCAGAAAAACCAGGCCCAGTGCAATGACCAGGGCAAGCAAATTGATGAATAGGGATTCTCCAAGGAATTGCCTGATCAGTTGAAACCGGCTTGCGCCGGCGACTTTGCGGATGCCTACTTCTTTCGCTCTTTCCACTGACCTGGCAGTGGCGAGATTGATATAGTTCACCCAGGCAATGACAATAATAAATAACGCGATCACGAGCATACCCCAGACAACCGTAGCACTTCCTGTTTTCCCAATCTCATACTCAAAGTCTGAATACAGGTGCGCTTTCGAGAGGGGTTGTAAATAAAATTTTTCATCACTCCCTGATATCTTATTGCCCTGGAAATGCCGCTTGCTGAATTCCGGGAATTTTGTCTGAATGTTTCTATAGTTAGCGCCCTTCCTCAATTGAATATAATGCCAGAAATCAGAATCGGTAAAATCATGGTCGGCCTCCTTCCATTTCCAGGTGGCGATCATGGTTCGCCATGACATCAGGAGATTGAATTGCAAGTGAGAATTTTCCGGCACGTTGGCGCAAATACCAGTGATTTTATAAGGTAGGGAATCCTTTGAAATCACCAATGTTTTTCCAATGAGGGATTGAAAATCATTTCCCGTAAAGGCGAATATTTTTCTGGCTAATTTTTCTGAGAGAATAATATTGTTCGCATCGTTAAGGGCATTCAGGCGATCACCGGCAAGGAGCGGGAAATGAAACATCTGCAGAAAGCTCGGGTCAACGGCAAGCGCATCTTTTTCCTCCAATTTTTTTTCTCCTTCGCTCAGGATGAGTGGACCGATAGGCTCAACCCGTGTATGGTTCACGATATCGGGAATATCATCCTGCATTGCTTTTCCGATGGCCGAATAGGTGATGGTACCATGCTGGATCAGTTTACCGTTTTGATAACGGTCATTCACCACCCGGTAAATATCCTGTGCATTTTCATTGAACTGGTCATAGCTCAACTTGAAATTCACGTATTGTAATATCAACAGGCATGTCGCCATTCCAATGGACAGACCGGCGATATTAATGGCAGAAAATGCCTTGTTTTTTCTCAGGTTGCGGAAAATGATCTTCAGATAATTGGTGAACATGGATGTCGTTTTTAATATTATTCAGTGCGTAGGCTCTTAACCGGATTCGCATTCGCAGTTCTTATGCAATGGTACGCCATCGTCAACATGGCAATCAGCAAGGTTACTAGGGTAGACAGTACAAACACACCCCATCCGATACTAATCCTGTCTGTAAATTCCTGCAACCATTTATTGATCAGCCACCAGCTGATGGGCCACGCGATCAGGTTGCCTGCAAGCACCAATAAGACCAGGTCTCTTGAAAGCAGGCTAACCAGGTTGCCGACGCCAGCCCCAATGACCTTCCGGATGCCGATCTCTTTGGTTCTCGTTTCAGTAGCATGAGCAATGAGACCGAATAGTCCCAGACCTGAAATAACGATCGCCAATCCCGCGAACAATTTCAGGATCTTGCTCATGTTGTCTTCTTTTTTATACAGTCCGGAAATATGATCGTCGAGGAACTGGTAACTGAATAAGGTATTGGGAGACAGGACGGCGATTTTCTTCTTTAGGAAATCGATGGTTTCTGTTGTTCTGCCGGAACGGATTTTTATCAGCATATTGCCGCTCCATTCCGGCTTATATTGCAGTACCAATGGCTCCACCTGATGATGTAGGGAAGCGAAGTGAAAATCCTTGATGACGCCAACAATTTTTCCCTGGATGTTCATGCTGTTGTTTCTGACCAGGATATTCAAAGGATTTTTCAGATGAAGGGCTGCGGCTGCTTTTTCATTGATAATAAAAGATGCTGAATCATTGAACTGAGTAGAAAAATTTCTTCCTTCCTTTAATGCGATGTTCAGGACGTTCAGGTAGTTCTCGTCTACCCGCATCACTCTTACCGAAGGGTAATCCAAGCCGGGCGTTGGATTTAACGGTACCACCGATTCTACGCTTAAGTCATCGCCGATCAGGTTAGATGCTTTGCCAATTGCAATAACATCCGGATTCTTCAGGAATTCATTTTTCAGTATTTCAGGATTTCCATTAATTTTTTCTTTCAGTTTGCCATAGAGATTGGCTACCAATACCTGGTCCTTGTCGAAACCCATTTTCTTATTCCTGAACAATTGCATTTGCTGGTATATGAGCGCGGCAGCAATGATCAGGAATCCGGAGACCATAAATTGAAAAACGACCAATCCCTTCCTGATGTAGGTCGCCGATGATTTTGGCATCCTTAAGGCTTTCAGTGAACTGACCGGCTTGAATTTCGAAACAAATACTGCGGGGAATATGCCGGATACCAATCCGACAGACAGGATAATGGCACCGATAATCAACAGATTGCCAGGTCCGAATATTTCCCAGATCCCGACATGTCTTCCCGTAATACTATTGTAGAAAGGAAGGGAAACCTGGTACAGGACAATGGCCAGGATGCCGGCAAGAATGGTTAGAATAAATGCTTCACCCATGAATTGCGCAATCACCTGGCCTTTGCTGGCGCCCAGTAATTTTCTCATGCCTACTTCTTTTAATCGTTTCAGTGCCTGCGTAGTAAATAGATTGATGAAGTTTACACAGGCGATCAGGAGAATCAGCACTTCTACCGCGATAAATATATATATGTAGGTGATGCTGCTGTTGGGCCCCATCTCCTGGATAAGATCAGATTTCAAATGGATATCGGTCAGGGGCTGCAACCTGCCCGTTTTGGCTCCTTCCAGTATCTCTTCTTTCGTGCCGGTGCCCTCATAATATTTTACATAGAAATCGGCCAGTTTTTTACGCGCAGCAACAATATCTTCTTTTCTATTAAATTCGATATAGGTCCAGCCGAACATCCAATTCCGGTTATTGGTCCAATCCGGAGGTAGGTATTTGTAAAAGGTAGGCATTGACGTGAGGTAATCGAATTTCAGGTGAGAGTTGGCCGGGGGATCCTCGATCAAAGCCCTAACCCACATTTCTTCATTATCGCTAAAAGTCAGTTTTTGGCCAATGGGATCTTTTTTGCCAAAGAGTTTTTGTGCCATGCTTTTGGTTATTACGACGGCAAATGGTTCTTCCAGGGCTTGCATGGGGTTGCCGGCAATGGATTTGATGTCGAACATATTGATCGCCGACGAATCGGCAAAAAGCCCAAGGCTTTCAGTCTGTGTATTGACGGAGGTATTGACAACCCTGACGCCCCGCTGGGCGAAACGGGCAATCGATTTTATTTCAGGGAAGAACTTCATCATTTCACCGGCCAGCGGCGGAGAAGATTTGGACCATTCTGTACTCGTCGCCCGGTAAATGCGATCATGCTTACTAAAACTTTTTTCATAACTCAGTTCTTCCTTAATGTGAAGAGTCAGCAATAGTCCGCAGGCCATGCCCAGCGACAGGCCGATAAGGTTAAATAAACTATAAGTCCTTTGCCGGAACAAATTCCTCATGGCGATCCTGAAAAAGTTTTTGGACATAGTGGTTAATTTAATGATGAAATCACTTTCCTATTCCTTATTTTATTCACATTTCCTTCAGGCTGCTCACCGGATTCGCAAGCGCCGCTTTGATCGCCTGGAAGCTGATGGTTATTAATGCAATCAGTGCCGCCAGGATGCCTGCTACAAAAAATATCCACCAGGCCATGCTGATGCGGTAAGCAAAGTCCTGCAACCAGTTGTGCATGGCAAACCAGGCTACCGGGAATGCAATGATTGCGGCGATCAGCACCAGCCGCAGGAAATCTTTCGACATCATGGCTACGATCTGTGACACACTTGCTCCCAGCACTTTCCGTATGCCAATCTCTTTGACGCGCTGCGTAATGGCAAAAGCGGATAGCCCGAACAAACCCAGCGAGGCGATGAATATTGCAATAAATGAAAAAATAGTGAAGATCTTGCCCTGTTGCTGCTCACTGGCATACATATTCGCGAATCTTTCTTCAAAAAAAGTAAACTGAAAGGGCGTTTCAGGCAGGTATTTCTTCCAGACCTGTTCAATATAAGCGAGTGTGGCGGGAATTTTGTTTCCTGAAATCTTAATGGACAAATTGCCGTAAAAATTGTTGTTGAAGGTGAGCAGAAGCGGGATGATCTTTTGATGCATGGACTCAAAATGAAAATCGCGGATAACACCAATGATTTTCCCCCTGACGCCGCCATAAGTCATGTCTTTTCCTACCGCATTCCTGGAATTCCATCCCAGCATTTGAACAGCTGTTTCATTGATGATGAAGTTGGCTGAGTCAGCTTTTACGAAATCGCGTGAAAAATTCCTGCCCGCCACCACGGAAATACCGTAAGTGGGAATGAAATCAATATCAGCGGCAATGAATTTAAGATCAATATTAACCGGCACCATCGAATCGCCGGAAAGAACACTTGCGCCCATATCATCGAGTAGCCTTCCCGTGGGAATGCGGGAAGACCGGCCGGCATCTTTGACGTTTGGATTCCGGAGAAGCTCTGTCCGGAATGACTCATACTGGTTGCTCAGGGATCCGATATAGTTCATGGTGATCACATGTGATTTGTCATAGCCGAGCGTCGCGTTCTGCATATATTTCAATTGTTGAAATACAACGACGGTAGCAATGATCAGGATAATCGATATGGCAAATTGTGCCACCACCAGGATCTGCCGGAAAGAAATATTGCCTTTACCAATCTTAAATGATCCTTTCAATACGAGCGAAGGCTTGAATGAAGACATGAACAAGGCAGGATAAACTCCGCTCAGAAAACCTATAATAAATGGAAGGGACACGATCACGAGGATGACAGGCGCATGTACAAGCTGGTTGATGGATAACGCCTGTTTTGACAGGCTATTCACCAGCGGGATGCTCAGCCAGGTCAGCAACAGCGCCAGGAGCAATGCGAGGCCGCTGATGAAAACGGATTCGCTCAGGAACTGAGCAATGATTTCCCTGCGTTGTGCGCCCACCACTTTTCTTACGCCGATCTCACGGGCACGCAGAGCCGAACGGGCAGTGGAGAGATTCATATAATTGATACAGGCGATCAGCAGGATGAATAAGGCAATAGCCCCGAATATATAGACCCGGTTGATGTCGCCATTCGGCTCGGCCTCATCATCGAGATGAGACCTTAAGTGAATATCCGTTAATTTTTGGAGGTATAATTTGGTGGTGGCGGAAGCCTTTACCGTACGGGGCGCTCCGGGAAAGAACATGTATTTGTCCAGGAATGCAGGGAACTTTGATTCCAATTGAACTGCAGGATAGTTCTTTGGAAACAACAGGTAAGTATAAAACGAATTATTGCCCCAGTTGGTTTCCAGGTTTCTCTTGCCATAGACCGCAGAATCATTCAGCGTGTTGAAGGATAGTAATATTTCCGGGTGAAAATGGGCATTGTGAGGAAAGGGTTTGAACAAGCCGGTAACCTTGTAATAGCTCTGGTTATCCACCCTGATCATCTTGTTGATGGGATCTTCATGACCAAAATATTTCCTGGCCGCTTCTTCGGTCATCATAATCGCTCGCTCATCTGTCAATGCCGTTTCCGGGTTTCCTTTTATAACGGGCACCGTAAAAAAATGGAAGAAGTTTTTATCAGCAAAAAAGACCTGTTTTTCATTGAACAATTTATCCTCATACCGCAGTGCCGTTGTTCCCGTGAACAGGACGCGGGTTTGACTTTGAATGTCAGGAAATTCATGCTGGAGCAATGGCCCGAAGGGGGGAGCCACTGAACTCAGGTGAAGGTTCTCAGCGCCATTGACTGTATTGAAGCTCCTCGTCACCCGGTAGATCTGTGACGCCTTTTCGTTGAACCGGTCATAGCTGAGTTCATTGATGATATAGGTTGTGATCAGTAAGCAACAGGTCAGTCCCACCGTCAATCCAAAAAGATTGATGAAGGAGATGAACTTATACTTCATCAGATTTCGAAAAGCGATCTTGAAATAATTCCTTATCATAAAGCAGAATTTACAAGATTTCAAAATACATAGAATAAACAGCGAAGCACTATTCAGTGCGTAGGCTCTTTACCGGGTTCGCGAATGCTGCTTTGAGCGCCTGAAAACTCACCGTCAACAGCGCGATAAGCACCGAAAGGGCTCCACCTACCAGGAATATCCACCAGTTCATGTCGATGCGGAAAATGTAATCCTGCAGCCACTGATGCATAAAATACCAGGCAATGGGCGATGCGATAACAAATGCAATTCCAATCAGTAGCACAAATTCCTTTGAAAACAGGTACACGATACTTCCTGCAGAAGCGCCCAGCACCTTGCGGATGCCGACTTCTTTGATCCGTTGAACCGCCATGAAAGAGGCCAGTCCATACAATCCGAGACAACTGAGGAAAATTGCAATCGTCGCAAACATCTTGTAGATCTGTGAGAGCTTATTCTCCTCCTTATAGAAACTGTTGATCTTGGCGTCAAGGAACTCGTATTCAAAAACAAAATCGGGGTATGTTGCGGCCCAGCTTTTTTCAATGGCTTTCATCGTGGAAGGAATATCCTGTGTCGATAATTTAATGCCAGCCAGACTATATTCCCGTTTCATGCTCATCATCAAGACCGGCGCTACCGGAGCGCGGAATGACCTGTCATGGAAATCCTTCAATACACCTACAATAGGGCCTTTTAATTGCTCCCCCAAATTAATGTCTTTGTTCAGCGCATCATGGGGATTGGTGACGCCCAGGCTTTTGAGCAGGGTCTCATTAACGAGAAATTCCCTTGTCGTATCCGAGCGTTCTAAATTTCTCCCTGCCACCAGCGGAAGCTGGTAGGTGGGCAGGTATTCGTTGTCGATAAATTTACTGATCACATAGAAATCGCTCTGCTTTGCTGCATGATCATATTTTAAGTTCGTCCAGTTGTCGTTGTTGTCTTCGACTGGCGTATTCGAAGCGAAAGTAATGCGTTGAATGCCCTTGATATCCGACAGTTGTTTTCTCAGGAAATCCAGTTTGCTGGTACCCGCGCTGTCGCCGGGAAAAGGAATATTCACAACAGCCTCTTTATCGAAACCGAGTGGCTGCGTGGTGAAATAATTCATTTGTTTTACGATGATGAGCGTGCCAATGATCAGCGCCTGCGCAATAACAAACTGCAACACGACCAATCCCTTGCGCAAAGAGAAGCCCTTGGTATTCAACGCAACAAGTCTGCTTTTGAGTGCATTGATGGGATTGAATCCGGAGAGCACAAGGGAAGGATAAAATCCGGCCAACAGCGTGACCAGTACGGCAACAAGCACAAGGAAGAAGATGATGGCGGGATTACTAAACAGGTTGAGTGCAAGAGGGTGTTCCAGCAACCTGCCCACAAAGGGTAGCGCCAGCAGCGCCAGTCCAACGGAAAGTATCAGGGCACTGATCACGATCACGAATGTTTCTGTGAGGAATTGCCGCTGCAATTGCCACCTGTTGCTTCCCAGTACTTTTCGTACGCCCACTTCTTTGGCCCGGTTGACGGCCTGTGCGGTGGCCAAGTTGATGAAGTTTACACAGGCGATCAATAAGATGAATGCGGCAATCAGCCATAAAGCCTTGATGAGTTCCGGACTGATGTTCTTGTTACTGTAATCCCCGGCTCCGGTATCGAAATGGATCTGGCCCAGGGCTTGTATGATATGACTGTCTTTGTTGCCAGGCGATTTTACTTTTTTTACGAATTCCCTCAACTGGCTGTTAAAGGCGGTTGGTGAGACTGAAGCAGGTAAAAGGATAAAGCAACCATAAGAAGTTCCCGTTCCATCCCAATTCGTGGACTTCGAAAACCAGGATGTAAATCCAGTTCCATAAGAGATGACTACTTTCAGCTGGAAATCGGTATTGGCTGGTATGGTTGCCAGGATACCGGTAATTTTCAACACTTCGTGATCATTCCATTTAATCGTTTTCCCAATGGCCGATTTCCAATCACCGAAATATTTTTCGGCAATCTCCTTACTTAGTACTGCCGAATTCGGATCTTTTAATGCCGTAGCCGCATTCCCCGCCAGCCAGGGGAAATCGAATATTTCAAAAAAGGAAGGTTCAGTCAGAAAGACACCTTTTTCTTCTTTGAATTTTTTTACGGGTTCTCCTTTTTCATTCAATACCAATAACTGGTCATTGTAATCCGCGAAAACCGTCGCTACTTTTTCCACCTGTTTAAAGCTCGTCTTCAATGCAGCAGGCATGGGCAGTGGTACTCCACGACCATAAAAAATATTGGCGGCATCTGCATGGTGATATTCGGTCAACACCCGGTAAATGCGGTCCTTCTTTGAATGAAAATTGTCGAAACTGAGTTCAAACCGGATAATGATAAATATGATAAGGCAAACGGAGATGCCGACAGCCAGCCCGGAAATATTGATGATGGCATAGTTTTTATTCCTGATCAGGTTCCGGATCGCTGTTTTAAAATGATTTTTTAGCATATAATATCTTTGAACGTTTGAGGTTTCTGGTTGCAATTATTTGAAAGAAAGGGTAATTCTTCCACTTCCTGCGTCTGCGGTGATGGGTATTCCTCCTCCATTTATTTTTCCGTTGACCTGGTGATCTTCTACGGATCCGCTAAAACCCGTCAACGTGCCGGTTCTGATCTTGTCTGCACTTAGTCTGAGGTCAACGCCTTTGTTGGCCGGGATGGAAATGTTGATTTGACCGGATGAATTGTGGATCTTCACATAATCGCGCAATTCTTTTATTTCCACGTCAATATTTCCGCCACTGGTAGAGGTTTCCAGGCTGCAGGACAGTTCACGCAGGGAAACATTTCCCCCGGAAGTATGAGCATAGAGTTCACCATCGACTTTTTTTCCATCTACGCTGCCACCACTGGTTGTGGCGCGGACGTTCCCCTTCAGATTATTCAAGTTCAGCGACCCGCCTGAAGTATTCAATTTGATTTTTCCTGTACAATTTTCAGCGTCAATGCTCCCACCGCTGGTTTCGAGGTCAATATCGTCTTTGCAATCACTTACGTCAATGCTGCCCCCGGAAGTCTGGCCGTTAATCTTTCCACTCACTTTCGTGACAGAAAGACTGCCGCCGCTTGTTCTGAAATCCTGGGTGCCCGAAAGATTATTTAAACTGATGCTGCCGCCACTGGTAGAGAGATCGGTTGAAACATTTTGCGGCACAAAAATTTTAAATGAAACATTGAGTGCTCTTTTCCAATTCGTAAAATTTCTTTTTGCCTGCGACCTTGCCGTGAGTTTACCGCCACTAACGGAAATCGTCAGGTCATAGTCTTCTTTCAGCCTTTGTGCAATTTCATCTTTCGACAGGTCATTGTTTCTGCTGTTATTGGATGTAATGTATACTTCTATCCGGGCTTCCGAAGGATTGACTCCGGCGATGTCGATGCTGCCTCCCTGCGTCCTGGAATCCACTTCTTTAATGGTTTCATTGGCAAAAGTCTTGGTCTGGTAAGGCGTTTTTTCAGACTGCGCCATACCTGTAATGCTCAAAAACCCTGCAGCTAAGATGATGAGATGTTTTTTCATGTTTTATTTTTTAAATTGTATTTACTCAAGTTCATTTTCTAATTTCTTATTCCTGATTTACTCCGTCCTCAGGCTGTATGCCGGGTTAGCCACCGCTGCCCTGATGGCCTGAACACTGATCGTGAGCAGGGCGATCAAAACCGCAACGCTGCCGGCCAGCAGGAAAATCCACCAATGGATTGGGATCCGGTAGGCAAAATCCTGCAGCCACCGGTGCATGAAATACCAGGCAACAGGAGATGCGATGATAAAGGATAGCAAAACAAGTTTCAGAAAATCCACAGACAACAGATTGACAATGCCCGAAACGGAAGCGCCCAAAACCTTGCGTATGCCGATTTCTTTTGTGCGCTGCATGGTGCTGTAAGATGCGAGTCCAAGCAATCCCAAACAAGAAATAAAAATGGCCAGCACGGCAAAATTCAAAAACAGCTTCCCGAATTTTTCTTCACCTGCATATTGTTTGTTGAAGAAATCATCCATAAAAAAATAGCTGAACGGCCTGTTCGGGATCAAGGCCTTCCATTTGTTTTCAATGGCTGCAACAGTCGAGCTGATGTTTCCCGATGCGATTTTAATCGAAACGAGGTTTGACCCGTTTGGTTCAATGCGCATACTCAATGGCTTAATGACTTCCTGTAAAGCGCGGAAATGGAAATCTTTCATTACACCGACGATCTTGCCTTCCCGGCCCCATTGCTTAAAACGTCTGCCCACAGCCTTTTCCGGTGAAGTATAGCCGAACAACTTGACCGCGGCTTCATTGAGCACCATGGCCTGGGTGGTATCTGTTGCGAAATCACGGGAGAAGCCACGACCGGCAACCATCTTTATCTTGAATTGAGTGATATAGTCATAGTCCACAAAATACAGGTCGAGGTTTGCGATTTGCAAATCGCCGCGATTATTTTCAATTTGCGAATAGGCGCCGGGATTGCCGCCACCGGGTACACTGGACGACATCGCGGTTGACCTGACCTGCGGAATGCCGGCCACGCCCTGGCGGAATGCATTTTTGGCCGGGTCTCCCTGCGTGTCGACGACCAACACCTGGTCCTTATTGAAACCCAGGTCCTGGCTTCTCATAAACTGCATTTGCGAGTATACAATGATGGTAGATATGATCAACGCAATGGAAATGCTGAACTGCGCCACGACAAGGCTCTTGCGCAACAGGGTACCTTTCGTGCCCGTTGCAAACCGGCCTTTTAGCACAACGATTGGTTTGAAAGAAGATAATACCAGGGCGGGATATATCCCGGCCAGGAAACCAATGCCCAATGCAGAAACGAAAAGAATGAGCAGATAATTGATATTCTTAAAGATGCCGTAACTGATCGTTTTACCCGCTAGTTGATTGAACGAAGGAAGAAATATCGCCGCCAGGGCCACGGTTAGGACAAAAGCGATCAAACAAAGCATCACCGATTCAGCGATGAACTGCCTTGCCAACTGCATTTTGCCTGCTCCTGCAACTTTTCGGATACCGACTTCTTTCGCGCGTTCCGTAGCGCGGGCGGTGGTGAGGTTGATAAAGTTAATACAGGCGATCACCAGGATGAATACCGCTACGATCGAGAATATATAGACATTGTTGATGTTTCCGGTTTTACTACCGTCGCGGGTAGAATATAAGTGTACGTTCCGCAGCGGTTCAAGAAACAAATCATAATACATCTGACTTTGCTTCATGCCGGTGCCGTCACGTTTTTCCAGGAAGGCCGGGAATTTTTTTTCCAGTGTTTTAGGGCTTATGCCGGGCTTTAGTAAAAGATAAGTGGTAGCGCCGAAATTGCCCCATTGCTCCTCAAGATGCGGCTCCAGTTTTTGCATGAGGGTGGACATAGATAAAAACAGATCTCCCTTGATCAGCGAATTTTCCGGGATGTCCTGCATGATGCCCGTAACGACGGCCGAAAGCGCATCTCCCGTGAGTAAAAGTGTCTGGCCAATGGGATTTTCGTTGCCAAAATATTTTTTGGCGCCTTTCTGCGACAAGACGACGGTAAGTGGTTCTTTCAGTGCCGTTACCGGGTTTCCTTTGAGCAATTTAAAATCGAATACATTAAACAACGAGGAATCTGCCCATACCGAATTCTCTTCCTGGAATTTGACATTACCCCTCCTTACAAGGAGGTTGTCATTTATGGTCCTGGCAAAAGACTGCACTTCGCTGAATTCCCTTTTGATATTGATTGGCATGGCGAAGGAAGGCAGATTGGCATGGATCGTTTCGGTTGGGGTTTTGATATCGCAGACAACCCGGTAGATCCGGTCCGCTTTTGAGTGGAAGGCATCGTAGCTCAATTCAAAACGGACATACAAAAAAATCAGAAAGCAGGCCGACATGCCCACGGCCAATCCTGTGAGATTGATGAATGAAAATACGCGATGCTTCCAAAGGTTTCTGAATGTGGTCTTAAAATAATTTTTTATCATGGAGCAGAATTTTATTCGGTTTTCAAACTCACTGCAGGGTTCGACAACGCAGCCCTAATCGCCTGAAAACTTACCGTAACCAGCGCAATCGCGATCGACAATCCTCCCGCCATCAGAAAAATCCATACACTAACTGGTGTTCTATAATTATATCCCAGCAGCCAGTAATGCATCGCAGCCCAGGCAATGGGTGTTGCGAGTACGATGGAAATGAATACAAGCTTCAGGAAATCCTTTGACAGCAGCGTGGTGATTCCAGCCACGGAGGCACCCAATACTTTCCTGATCCCTATTTCTTTGATCCTGTTTTCCGCCATATAACTGGCCAGGCCAAAAAGACCCAGACAGGAAATGAATATCGTCAGCCCGGCAAAAAGTTTTGTCAGAGTTTTGGTCTGTTCTTCATCACTGAATTTTCTTGCATATTGTTCATCCACGAAATTCGACAGGAATGGATAGGCTGGATTATATTTTTTAAAAATCTGCTCTGCCTTGGCCAGGTTTTGAACAAGTGGATTTTTATCATTGTATTTTATATGGATCACATTAAACCATCCTTTAGGACCTTCGATGACCATGGGCTTAATGGGTTGATACGGGGATTGTAAAATAAAATTTTTGATCACACCCACGATATGCCAGTCGATACCATTGTCTTTCAGGGTTTGGCCGATAGGGTTCTTGAAACCCATCAATTGGAGGGCCGACTCATTGATTAAAACAGCGGTAGAATCAGTGATATAGTTTTTCAGATCAATATCCCTGCCTTGAATGATCGTCATGCCTGCTGTTTTCACCAGGTTGCCGTCTGAGCAAAAACGGTCAATGATGATTTTGGAATTGGGGTCCTTTCCTTCGTACTCAATTCCCCAGGTATTGCTCCATCCTTCTGTAAGCGGAGCGCTGGTTTTGGAAATAGCAGTGGCAACACCGGAATTCAACAATTCATTTTTGATGAGCTCATATTTTTTTTCTATGTCTCCTTCCAGGAAAACATAGGCCAGGCTGTTTCTTGAATAACCGGGTGCTCTTTCTTGCGCGTACCTGATCTGTTTTTGAATGATGATCGTAGCAATGATCAGAATAATGGCAAAGGTGAATTGCAAAATGACCAGCACTTTCCTGGGCGTAACCAAGGCATACGGTTTTTTGAATGTCCCCTTCAGTACGGCTACCGGCTGGAAGGAAGAGAGAAAGAAAGCCGGGTAACTTCCCGCAAGGATGCCGGTGAACAGTACGAAAAGTATGCCCGCAATCCAGAAATAAGGTTTGCCAAAGTCGATGAACAATTGTTTTCTTGTCAGGGTATTGAATGCAGGAAGCGACAATTGAACGATCAGGACAGCCAATATTCCGGCGATTAGCGCAATGAAAATGGATTCAACGAGGAATTGTCCGATAAGCGAACTTTTTTCTGCTCCCGCTACTTTCCGGATACCTACTTCCTTGGCGCGCTTTTCGCTCCTTGCGGTCGAGAGGTTCATGAAGTTGATGCAAGCGATCAGCAATATAAATGCTGCGATGATGGAAAACACGCGCACCGTGGAAATTCGTCCGCCGGCAGGCTTGCCATTTTCAAACTTTGAATACAAGTGCATCTTACTGACCGGATATAGAAACACCTCTGTTTTTGATTTGAAGTCGGCATGTTTGATCACGATATCTTTGACCTTTGCATTGGCCGTTTCGAGGGAGGTATTGGGCTTGAGCAGAACCATCGTGGTGGTAGAATTGTTGCCCCAGGAACTATCGCTCCACCCCCTTTCTACCATATATGACCAGGGTAATAAGAATTCAAAATCGAATGACGTGTTATTCGGAAGGTCTTTCATCAGGCCCGTGACCGTAAAATTGTCCCGGTTATCAATCTTAACCGTCTTATTCATCGGATCAGCATTGCCGAATAATTTTTTTGAAAGCTTTTGGGTGATCACAATGGAATTGGGATTGTTCAGCGCAGTTTGGCTATTCCCTTTCAACATAGGAAAGCCGAACATGGTGAGTAATCCGGGATCCGCCATCGTGCCGCCAGCCTTCAGACTTTTGTCACCAATAGAAAACAATAACGTTTGGCCCCAATTGACCCTTGCGGCATCTTCTATTTCAGGATAATCCTTTTTTAATGTGGGCGCCATGATTTTTGGCGTATTGTCCCAGCACTGGATCTTGCCATCAAATACATCCCTGTTCCATGCCGTGTAAAGCCGGTCACTTTTCTCATAGAAACGGTCATAGCTGATTTCATTTTGGATCCAGAGCAGGATCAAAATGGCGCTTGCCATGCCAATGGCCAGGCCAACAACGTTAATTGCAGTAAACCCTTTTCTTTTCCAAAGATTCCGAAATGCGGTCTTAAAATAATTCCTGAGCATGGTAACATTATTTTATTTGTCTTATTCTGTTCTCAAATTCTTGACAGGATTGGTCAATGCTGCTCTGATAGCCTGGAAACTGATGGTAAACAACGCGATGAGGACGGCCATTATGCCGGCGACAACAAAAACCCACCAACTGATCTGGACGCGGTAGGCATAATTCTGCAACCATTGATGCATGACCCACCAGGAGAGGGGGAAGGCGATCAGTCCCGAAACAAATACCAACTGCATAAAATCTTTTGAAAGCAGGCGGGTAATACGCGAAACCGAGGCGCCCAGCACTTTGCGGATGCCGATCTCTTTTGTTCTTCTTTCCGCCGTGTAGGCGGCCAGTCCGAATAAACCCAGGCAGGAAATGACGATAGCGAGCGAAGCAAATACCCGCGACAATTTGCTGATCAGCATTTCGGTTTTAAACTGGTTATTGAAATCTGTATCCACGAAACGATAGTCGAAAGGGTAGCCAGGATTATTTACCTTCATCACCTTTTCTATTTTTGCCAGGGCATCTTCTGTTTTCCCTTTCTGATTCAGTTTTATATAGACATAATTAGCCCATTCGGGTTTACAATAAAAAATGAGCGGGTCACTTTTCCCATACATGTCTCCGTAAACAAAATCTTTCACGACGCCCACGACATGGTATGAAGTCGTATCCTGCCTGATGACCTCTCCAACAGGATTTTCTTTTCCCATTAAATGAGCGAGTGTTTCGTTGATGATAAAACTCATGCTGTCCTGTGCTGCGACAGGTTTAAAATTCCTGCCGTACTTCAGGTGCAGGCCGGTGGTGGGAAGATATTCGGGATCGATGCCATCCTGGGTAATGAGTATTTTCTTGTTGGGATCTTTGCCCTGCCAGCTATAATTGCTGGAGCTGCTTCCCATCCAGAGCATCCCGAGATTTGCTAAGGCGGCATTTTCAACATGACCAGTAGCCAGCAGGTCCTGCCTGATGGCAGTAAAATGTTTTTGCATACCGCCCTGCACCGACATCTGCAAAAGGTTATCCTTATTATAACCCAGTTCCCTGTTCTTCACATGTTGTATTTGCTGATAGATGATGATCGTGCTGATGATGAGGACGATGGAGATGGTAAATTGCAACACCACCAATCCTTTGCGGATGAGAGACGCACTGCCACTTTTAATCCTGATGCCCTTGAAAACAGAAATGGGGTTAAAGGATGAAAGATACAGCGCCGGATAGCTGCCGGCGATCAATCCGCAGATTAGCACAATGAGTAATAGTGAGACAATATGTGTAGGGTCGGCAAGATGAAGGGAAAGTTGTTTTTCAACCAACGTGTTAAAGGATGGCAATATCAGCAGGAGCATCAACAAGGACAGCAGCACGGATAAAAGGGACATGAATATGGCTTCGCCGATGAATTGTGCAATCAGCATTTTTTTTGCGGCGCCCAATACTTTTCTAACGCCCACTTCACGTGCTCTTTTTTCCGAGCGGGCTGTTGCGAGGTTCATGAAGTTAATGCAGGCGATCAACAGAATGATCCAGGCAATAACGCTGAACATACGAACGTATTGAATGCGTCCCCCGGTTTGCTTCCCTTCCTCAAAATTGTTGCGCAGGCGCCAGTCATTCATGCTCAGCAGGAATGGCCGCGCAACCGATTCAGGCGATTTGGTTTGAATATAACCGTATATTTTTTTATTGATCGTAGCAGCTGATGTAGCTGGCGCCAGTTCTACAAAGGTCTGAATGCCATTTGATCCCCAGTCTTTCAGCCAATCATTCTTCTTAAAATAAATCTCAAATGGAGCGATCCATTCAAACTGGATGGTAGAATTTTCAGGAATATCTTTTATAACGCCGGTGATGACAAAGTTTTCCTTGTTGTCGACTTTGAGGATCTTGCCAATGATATTTTTGTCATTTCCGAAGAATTTCTTTGCCATTTTTTCGCTGATCACCAGGGAATTCAGCTGGGAAAACACATTGGCAGCTTTTCCCTGCGCAAATGGGAGGGTCAATATGCTGAGTATGGATGAGTCGGCATAAAACCCCTTTTCATAAAGCGATTTATCTCCCAGGCTGAACAAAAGCGTTTCCTGCCAGTTCGTCCGCGCACTGTTCAGCACGCCGGGGATATCTGTTTTCATGCCCGGGGCCAGCAGACCCGGGGTAGCGCCGAACGTATAGTTCTTGCCATCATAGTGCTGGTTTTCCAATACCTGATAAATGCGCTCTTTTTTTACATTTTGGTGATCATAGGTGACCTCATCTTCGACCCATAAAAAGATAAGACCGGCGCAGGTAATGCCAATGGCCAGGCCAAAAATATTCAGAAAACTATAGGTCTTGTTTTTCCAGAGGTTCCGGATGGTCGTTTTCAAATAATTTTTGAACATAAGGTCTTAATTTAATCCTCCATGTGGCATTACTGTTTATAGTCGGCTAAATAGTCAAATTGTTGCACGTATAGGCGGGTGCTCCCGGTTAGGCGTCCTACAGACGTCCAGGACACCTTAATTTGCAGCCTCTTTTTATTGCGTAGTAGTAAGTGTATTAAAATAATTAATCCGTCAGCGCATGGAATAGATTTTCCAGGAGCTGACGGTTTTATCGGGCAGGGAAGAAATGATCAGCATCGGTGACGATCGTCATTAAACCAGGATATTTTCCGTTACCGTTTGTCCATCCAGCATACGAATGATGCGGTGGCTGTAACGGGAATCGTGTTCAGAGTGTGTTACCATGATGATGGTTGTACCCTGTTCATTCAAATCCGTTAAAAGCTGCATCACTTCATTCCCGTTCGACGAATCCAGGTTACCTGTAGGCTCATCCGCCAGGATTAGTTTTGGATTATTCACCACAGCACGGGCAACGGCAACACGCTGTTGCTGACCACCTGAAAGCTGTTGGGGATAATGGTTCCGGCGATGCATGATCTGCATCTTATCCAGTACCGCTTCCACGCGTTTTTTTCTTTCGTCGCCTTTCACGCCAAGATAAATCAACGGCAATTCAACATTTTCAAATACTGTTAATTCATCAATGAGGTTGAAACTCTGGAATACAAAGCCGATATTCTTCTTGCGTAGGTCGGCTCTTTTGCGTTCATTGAAATGCGCCACTTCAATTCCGTTGAACAGGAAACTTCCTTCATCGGGATCGTCCAGTAAACCCAGGATGTTAAGCAAGGTAGATTTTCCACAGCCTGACGGTCCCATCACTGCCACAAATTCGCCTTCCTTTACGTCGAAAGTCAACTTATTCAGCGCGATGGTTTCCACTTCTTCGGTTCTGTAGATTTTCTCGAGGTTGGTGATCTTGATCATTTATTGTTTATTTATGGTGATAATTTAAGAGACCTGGTAAATGATTTGTTTTAGATCTGCGACAGAAAAAAATGCGTAATGGGCAAAACCATCATGATGTCTTCTGCAGCTTCCGCTTCCTTTGCTACCGGTATTTCCCTGATCTTGTCTTTACGAACAGGATCATGGCTGTTCTTGTTGTTATTATTTGACAAGGCTATCAGGCTTATACAAAAAAGAATGCTGGTTAGGTAAATAATTTTCTTTCTCATAATGAATCGGTTTATTGACGCTTATTCTTTTTTCAGAACGAGTTCCTGCATATTTCCATAGTTTTCGTAACTGCTGGTAACGACCTTATCCCCGGGCTTAAGTCCCTGCAATACCTCGTAGTAATCAGTATTCTGGTTGCCCAGCTGAATGTCCACTTTGTAAGCCGTCTTACCATTTTCGGCTACTTTAAAGATCCAGTTTCCGCCGGTCTGTTGGTAAAATCCTCCCCTTGGAACCAATACGGCCTGCCTTTCATCGCTTAAGGCAAGGAAGATCTGCAAGGTCTGACCGCGGCGAATATTCGGCGGTGCCTTACCTACAAATTCCATATCCACGTTAAAGATACCGCTGGTGGTCACTTCTGTGAAGACTTTATAGATCTTCAAATAAAAAGTATCGTTGTTGAAGGCAAACCAGCCTTTGAGCCCGGCATAGATCCTGGCGATATAGTGCTGGTCCACATCCACCCGGATCTTGTAGCCACTTTTCAGCACGTCGATCTGTCCAAGCCGCTGACCCTGGCTTTTTTGCTCGCCGATTTCTGCATTGAGTGCCGTAAGCTGGCCATCGATGGGCGACCGCACGATCAGGTCACCTACTTTTCTGTTCATGATCCCCAGCGCATTCTGGGCTCCTTCCAGCGTTTGTTTAGTCTGGATCAGCTGTTGTTGATTGGATATAGAATCCTGTTGCAGGATCTGGTCGATCAGTTTCTTTTTCTGCAACTGGTAATTGTAATTGTTTTCAGCCGATTTGAATTCCTGGGAGCCGATTACCTTCTGCTCATACAGGTGCTTATCGAGCAAATAAATGCGTTCTGCTTCTTTCAACGTGCTTTCTGCATCTGTTTCCTGCGTTCTCTTGGTCACGGTATTTTGTAGTGCGGCATTGCGCGCGATCTGCATTTGCGTAAGGTTATTATAAACAGCCGTCTGCTGGGTTACCAGTTGTAATTCCAGGTTGGTATTTGACATGCGCAGGATGGGGTCTCCCTTCTTCATGACCGCTCCGTCCTCCACAAATTTTTCTTCCACCCGTCCTCCTTCCAAGGCATCCAGGTAAATGCTGGTATAGGGTAACACGACGCCATTGCGGGGGATGGTTTCCTGGAAACTGCCCTTCGTGACTTCACTGATGGTAATGCGTTCTGTATCGACATTCAACCTTGATTTTCCCGAAGTAAAATAATAGCTGCCACCAATCAATAATACAAGCGCCACGATGCCCCCGATGGTTAAGAGTCTCTTGGTCGTCCAAGTCTTTTTCTTGCGAATAATATCTACCATTGCTGTTTTTTTTGAAAGTTCAATAAAATCACCCGATATAAAAATACCCGGTGATTTATTCTACTACTACATAAGACAATTTAATACCAGCATTCTATCAATCACATGCCAGAATTGTAATATTCATGATATACAGCATTTTAAGTGGTCAAAATGTACGAATTAGTTCGTTTCCGATACACAAACTGTCCGGTTTTGATACAGTGCATCTAATGCCTAAATTCGCATAAAAAATTAACTGCCACCCTATTACATTTAAGGTATCATTGTGGCAATGATATGTTGCATAAGACGGATAAATTTTTTTATTAGTTACATATGGTCCTGAAAAACGCCTCTATTCTTGTTATTGACGATGATACCGATGTTTTGACCGCCGTAAGGTTACTGCTCAAAACCGAGGCCGCGGATGTCGTAACTGAAAAAAACCCTGAAAACCTGCGAACCCAGCTTTTAAAGAAGCCTTTTGACTTGGTGCTGCTGGACATGAATTTCAACAGCTCCATCAATACCGGCAATGAGGGCATTTTCTGGCTGAAGAAGATCCGTGAATTCGGGTCGGAAGCGGCTGTTGTCATGATTACCGCATATGGAGATATCGACTTGGCTGTGAGGTCACTAAAGGAGGGCGCCGCCGACTTTGTGGTAAAACCCTGGCACAATGAAAGACTGATCGCCACCATTAAAGAGGCCTTGAAGAAAAACGAGGCCAGCAGGAACAATACGGGCTTTTCGATGGCAAAGGATTCCATTATTGGATCTGAGTTGATTGGTGAGTCGGAAGTCATGAAGGATATTTTTTATAAGATTGAAAAAATTGCCCCAACCGATGCCAATATCCTGATCCTTGGAGAGAATGGCACAGGGAAGGACCTCATTGCCAAAGCCATTCACCAGAAATCGCTCCGGGCAGACAAATCATATATTAAAGTAGATGTGGGGGCGCTCACGGAGAGTCTTTTTGAAAGCGAACTCTTTGGGCATAAGAAGGGGGCTTTTACTGATGCAAGGGAAGACCGGGTTGGCCGTTTTGAAGCGGCCAATGAGGGAACCCTTTTCCTGGATGAGATCGGCAACATTTCCCTTCATCAGCAATCCAAGCTGCTGTCGGTTCTGCAAAACCGGCAAATCATCCGTCTGGGTACCAATCAGCCGGTGTCGATTGACATCCGCCTGCTTTGTGCAACCAACCTTCCATTACAGGAACTGGCCAACGAAAGCAGGTTCCGGAAGGACCTGATCTATAGGATCAATACCGTGGAGATCATGGTTCCACCCTTGCGTAAGCGGGTGGAGGACATTGTGCTTCTGGCTAAACATTTTGCCCGCATTTACGCGGGAAAGTATATGAAGCCCGCCAATGATTTCGATATGAAGGCGCTGGAAAAATTACGGTCTTACCATTATCCCGGTAACGTGCGTGAGTTGCAGTATACAATCGAAAGAGCCGTTATTATGTCTGAAGGAGATATGCTCAGGGCAGCCGATCTTATTTTTTCTCCCATGGAATCGATCAAGGATATGCCCGAAGAGACAGAGGACTTCAAATTAAGCACCATCGAGAAAAACACCATCCTCCTGGTGATCGAAAAGCACAATGGAAATATTTCAAAGGCAGCCAAAGAACTCGGATTAACCCGCACGGCCTTATACCGTCGCTTAAGTAAATATGATATTTGAACGTTACCACGGGCGTATACTCATTAGGGTTGTGCTGATGTTTATCACGCTCAGCTGCGCTTCTTTTATATTCGTTAAGGGAAAGGGCTGGTTCATTTATCTCGCCATTGTGGTCCCCATCATTATTTTCCAGCTCATTGATTTTTATCGTTTTCACCGGAAAGCGCAGGATGAGGTGGAGCAGTTTGTAGAATCGATCCATTACCGGGATTTTTCCAGGTATTTTGATGTAAAGCATGCCCCGCTTGAATTGCAACCCCTTCGAAAGGGCTTCAATGAGATCAACTCCACTTTTAAAGTGATTAGCAAGGAAAAAGAAACACAATATCAATACCTGCAAAAGATATTGGAACTGGTTGATACAGGTATCCTTTCCTATGAGCATAAAACAGGCGAGATAGGCTGGATGAATGAATCATTCAAAAGAATTTTAGGCATCCCTTACCTGAAGACTATTCATTCGCTGGCGAGGCGGGATGACCTGCTGTATCATGAAGTACTGAGTCTGCGGCCGGGCGAAAATAAGATCGTGTCCATTGCCAAAGATAACAGCTCGTTCAAGGCCCTGCTTTCGGCAACGGCGTTCCAAACCGACAATAAGGTGTATAAACTGATCGCTTTTCAGAACGTGAATGAAGCCCTTGATGAAACCGAAGCAAGAGCCTGGCAAAAACTCCTTAGCGTAATGACCCACGAGATCATGAATTCTGTGGCGCCCATTTCTTCCCTCGCGGAAACCATGTTGAACCGGTTGCATAAGTCCGTTAGTTACCTCAAGGACCAGCCTGCTGCGATCGAGGACCTTGAGTTGGGGATCGATACCATCAGGAGAAGGAGCGAGGGATTGCTGAAATTTGCTGAAACATACCGGAACCTGAACAAGATAACGTCGCCAAGTCTTAAAAAAATGTATGTGCGTGATTTGTTTGAGAACCTGCACCACCTCATGCAACCCACGCTGCAACAGAAAAACATTGAGCTGGAAATTCTGTTGAAGGACCCTGATCTTTCGCTTGAAGTCGACCCCAGCCTGGTAGAGCAGGTGCTCATCAATTTACTGGTCAACGCTATAGAAGCCGTCAAAGACAAGCCCTACCCGCGCATCATCCTCTCTGCATCGATGGGTGTAACGAACCACAAAACCAGCATGAAGGTTACTGATAATGGCACGGGCATTTCCGCGGAGTTGATGGATAAGATCTTCATCCCGTTCTTCAGTACCAGGAAAAACGGCAGTGGCATTGGACTCAGTCTGTGTAAACAAATTATGATGCTCCACAAAGGAAATATCCAGGTACAGTCTATTGAGGGTGGAGGGACAGCCTTTCTGTTAAATTTCTGATTGTTTAGTTGTGTTGAATAAGTTGAATAGTTGATAAGTTGACTGGTTTAACTAATCAACCAATCAACTCAAACCTCAGAGATCCATCTCTTAAACGAAGACGAATTCTCCTGGCTGACGATGATCTCTTCGTTGACCGGAAGCAGAAGTTCCACGCTGAGTTTGCTTCGGTCAAGCGGTTTGAAGCGTTTGACATAATTGGCATTGATGATGTATTTCCTGTTCGCCCGGTAAAAAAGGTTCCTGTCCAATTCTTCTTCCAGTTCACTCAGGTTGTTTTTCTCCGCCAGGTATTTCCGGTTGTCCTTATCTACCAGGAATACAAGTTTATGTTCCGTAAAGAAATAGACGACATCCTCCACCCGCACCGTCTGAAATTCCATTCCCCGTTTTACAAGGATCCTTGATTTTTTCCTGTCGTGGTTGTTCAGGAACTCAAGCAATGCGGAATGGTTATTCACAAAATAATTTTGCAGGTTTTTATATTTGCGGATCGCATTCTTCAGTTTGTCCTGGCTCACCGGCTTCAGCAGATAGTCAATACTGTTATAGTTGAATGCCTGTGTCAGGTATTTATCGTATGCGGTAATGAAAATGACCGGACAGGTAATGTTGATCGATTTAAATATATTGAAGGATAGCCCGTCTGATAGTTGGATGTCCATCAGGATCAGGTCAGGCTGTGGATTTTGGCTTAGCCAACGGATACTTTCATCTACACTGCTGCAGGCAGCTATGATCTGGATGTTCTCATCAATTTCCCACAATTCTTCGGCAAGGCTTTCAAAGGCAGGCTTTTCGTCTTCAATGATCAGCAGTTTCATAATTTAAAATTTTATGATGGGTAATTTGACAGTAAAAAATTTGAAATTGTTTTCTATGATGATGTTTCTTTTAGTGATCAGTTTGTACCGGTTGTCCAGGTTGTTCAAACCGATTTTTGAAGTCGGCGGCGCATAATTTTTTGGTTTGATGGCATTGCGGATAATAACAAAGTTTGAAGAAACCGAGACGTTGATGGTCATGGGACTGGCATCCGTAAAATCGTTGTGCTTGATGGCGTTTTCCACAAGCGCCTGCATGGAGATCGGCGGTATCAGGAAGTCTTCAGCCGCCAGGTCGTTAATTTCTATTTCCATGTTCACCGCCTCACTGAACCGGATCTTGAGCAGGTAAAAATAGTTGCTGATGAATTCAACCTCTTCGCGCAACAACACCAGATCTTTTTCCTTATTGCCCAAAATGTACCTGTACACTTTGGCCAGCGTGTCATTGTACAACCTTGCGCTTTGTGGATCCCGGGTGATCAGGAAAGAAAGGGTATTGAGGGAATTAAAGATAAAATGGGGGTCGATCTGATTCTTGAGCGCTTCCAGTTCGGCCTGGGCCTTCGCAATATTCAATTGTTCGGCCCGGGTGAGGTTGACTTCGCGCTCTTTATTCAGGTAGACGATCTCGTAAATATTCGTGATAAAAATCGCCGAAATGATGATGATCAATGCCGTGAAGGCGATGGGTGACCAGGAACTATAAACTTCCCTGGAAAAAATCTTCCAGGTATAGAGCAACAATACTGAGACCAGGCCGGAATAAACAATGTTGGCAAAGAAGAGCGACCAGATGATCTTGTAATATTGATTGTAACGCCACTCGTATTTATTGCGGATGAAATGCATCAGCCAGACATTTCCCTGCCAAATGATCCATGCGATCAGGATAAAGTAGGCGTAGCAGATGACCAGTTCAAAGGAAGTGTAGCGGTCATTGGAAATGAGGGCGGCCATATTGGGAATGAGGATTCCCAGCAAGGGGATACAAATGAGCCTGACAGTCCGGTCGTGTAAGAATTCGTCCCTGTTCATATCAGTTGAGTTTGGGCAATATCGGCTTCGGTTACTAAATTTCTGGCCTCGGAAAACCGTGTAGTAGAAGAGATAGCAAGTAGTCAATTTAAGACCGGATAAAAAAGTTAATTGTTATAAGCGGAAATTTTATGTAGTTGAAATTATCCGCCATCTGTAGGAAATAAAAAGGGCTTGAAGGAATCAGCAGCAGATTTTGCAGCAAGGATCAAAAAAATTAAACAGGACGTAAGAAATGGTCAAATAAGAAGGATATTCTGAATAAATTCTAAGAAAATGTAAAAGTGGAGCGCGATGCCCAGCTTCAGTATAACGTAACCGGAACATCCGGTCGTCGGTTTACATTTTAGATTCTACATTTTACATTTCCTCAATAGTCATCTTCAGCATACATTGTCCTGGCGGTTCCGCTCAGGGTATACTTGTTGTCCGGATCGTCGGTAAAGGTTGCTTCCAGGTAAATGCTGTCTGCGATATTACCCGTCTTTGATCTGCCGCCCTTACGCATAATTTTGCCGTTGGTAATTTTTACCTGGATGTCGTAGTATTCATTTTGGGCGTTGTTCGTCTCAAAAGTCAGCGCCTTGTAATCCGCCCGGGCCTTACATTTGAATGACCAGGTGTTTTGCAGGTCATCGACCCAGATCGAGTCCTTATTGTCGGAGGTATTATAGGTGGCTATTTTAACGTGTGTACCCAATAAATCATTGTCACCCAGTTTGAAGGTTACCCACCATTCATTAGCGACGGGGGCTGCCGCTGTGACGCCCACATCCGGCAAATTCTTTGAACATCCTGTCATGAGTGCGAAGAAGAAGGTCGCTATTGGAATTATTTTTTTCATAATCATTGCTTTGGTCTTTATGAATGCTTTATTGTTTTTGCCAGTTCCTGGATGAATTGTTAATGCCTTGGGCCGGGATACTCACCACATAAATCAGGTGTCCTGTAACATCGAGCGTGCCGGTTCCGCTCAGTTCCCCGAAGGCAGTGGCTTGAGACGGCATCGTGATGTTGGCGCCGTCCAGACATACAAAAATGCAGGGGATGACAGTTGCCCCGCTCCAGCAATTATCTGTTGTATAAACGCCTTCGGCCACTTTGGTCACCGTCGATGTATACGTGCTGCTGCCTACATAGGCGTAGCTTCCTGAAATATCCACGCCGGGATTTTCATGACCTGCTATCACAACCACCGTCCTCGAAACCGAGGAAGAGAATCCGTCCTTATTCACCGCGGAATAGGTGAGAATATATAAACCCGGCGTGTTGACATCTACGGATCCGGAAGTGCTGTATTGTGCGGTTGCTCCGTTCTCGGTAGCGTCAGCGCCGGGGTCCGTAAAGCTGCCGCCTGCCACGACCGACACGATGCCTTCACCCTTCAATTTCAATACAACGTAGTGAGTAACCTTTGAAATGCCCACCTTGTCTGCTGTATTGTGAAACGTGTCTTTGTTGCAGGAGCAAAAAGCAGCAATCACCAAAAAAGAAAGAAGAATTATTTTATTTTTCATGTTAAAGCTTTTGAGTTGTACAATTATTGTTTACCCCACCATACGGGTGTGGTGATGGGCACCTGTGCTGGTGTATTCTTGTTAGTTGATCTTTCCAGGTCGGGAAATACAAGTCGTTTGGGATAATTGTTACCAATAACGGAATTCTTTGCCACGACGAACTGCCCGGGTATATAACTCAGGTCAGTCGAATAGACCGGACTTGATTTGGGAAAACCCGTCCTTGTTCTTTCGAACCAGCCTTCTAAAGCATGCGACCCGGGAAGGGAGGCCCATTTTTGGGTGATGATGGCTTCAATTTTATCGTCAAGTGTGCCGCCAGTTGGATATTCGTAAGCGCCTCCGGGGCCCGTAAACGTGCTGGCATCAAACCCCCAAAATGAAAATGCTGTCTGCACGCCGGCATCATAGAGCGCTTTGGCCTGGTCGCCGCTAAAATACCTCTCCCTGGCTTCGGCCTGCAGAAAATAAGATTCTGCTGTTGAAATAAATTGCACAGGGTCGGTGGGCGCCTGAACGAATACCGCTGCTGTTTTATAAGTGGGGTCAGTTGTGTTCTGAAAATCCCCCTGATGAATCCCGGTTGCTGTACTGCTGCCGAAATAAGAAACAATCCGGGGATCGCTGTTTGCTTTTAGCCAACTCAGGAAAGTGTTGCTCGCGCGAAGGTTATTGGTAGTGTTTAGCGCAAAAATATTAAAGGAATAAAATGGATTTTGTTTGCCCGGCGTTGTGGTAAACTCAGCAACACCTGCATCTTGAGTTAAAAAAGTTGCGCCACTGTTGTACAATGCCACAATGCCATCATGTGCTTCCTGGGGTTTGCTGTTGATCATCCTTAAATACATTTTAAGTTTTAAGGTATTGGCAAAAGCGATCCATTTGCTCATGTCGCCGGCGAACAAATAATCGGTTACTCCAGGCTGTGAGTTGCTCGTGGCGGTAAAGTCCTTGTTCAATGCCGTGTCGATCTCCTTAAGAAGGCTTTCATAAATGCTGTCTCCCGCATTGAATGCAGGTTGCAGCTTGGCTGCTCCCTGTAAGGCTTCGGAATATGGAACCTTATCATAAAGGTCAACCAGCACATGAAAAGTATACGCTTTCATGACCGTGGCCATAAGGAAGAAATTCCAATCACCTGTGCCGGATGATTTGTCGAGGATGAGCTTGTAGTCATTCAGCGCACCCGAATACAGTTCACCATAATTAACATTCAGGTCGGAGCCAGTTGCGTTATAAGAATCCAGGTTGCGGTACTGGGATGAATAGGCGTCTTCGCTGGTAAATTCCGACCAGAGCATGCCCAGAATGGCCAGTTCTCCGCCAACGCTCGACGCAGTAGAGAGTACTGCACCGGGAAACACCAGCTGCGGCGTACCGTTTTCAATCGGCGGATTGTTGGGGCTGTGATTAATATCCAACTGCTTTCTGCAACTGCTCAAAAACAATAGCCCTGCTGTTGTCGTGATGATGATAGGATGCATTCTCATGATAGAAGGTTAATTATTTCAAAAATTAATTTTTTGATTCAAAAACTGGCCCTCAGTGAAAGACCATATTGCCTGGTTGTAGGGCCTGTGCCTCCGCCATATTCTCCGAATTCACCAGCCAGGTCATTGCCCAGGTTGGAAACTTCAGGATCTACATAAATATTCGATTTGGGGGTCCACAGGAAAAAGTTTCGTCCATAGACCGTCAAGGACATATTGCTGGCTTTTATCCTGGCAGCCCAGGTTTTTGGCAGGCTGTATGACAAAGTGATATCCCGCAGTTTCAGGAACGATTTGTCGATCAGTCGCATGGGATAGGCCAGCGCCTTGTTGTTATTGGTGTAGAAATAATTGGAAATATTTGCCTGGTCCACATAAGTTTTATTTTCTACATAGCTGGCTTTTCCATCGCTGCCAATCACCTGGTTCACCGAATTGGGAATGATAAAAGGCTGGCGGTTGTTGTAGGCCGTTACCAGGGCATTACCCGAAAACATAGTGAGGTCGGCCGTGCCACTATACATCATGCCGCCTTTGCGGTAGTCGAGAGAGAAACCAAGTTGCCAGTTCTTGTAAGTAAAAGTATTGACGAGCCCCATTGAGAAATCCCGTTGAGAGGTTCCGATATCTGCTTTCGCAGGCGCTTGTACGGGGAATGCAGTATTGGGATCTACCACGATTTTGCCGTCAGGCGCATACAATGGGACAGGACTATAATAAGACCCGATCGGCTTTCCGGGAATCGCATCATATTCGATACCGCCGCTCAACCCATCGGTGCTCACGATCACCTTATCCAGGCCCGCCGTCAGGCTGACGACTTTATTCCAGTTTTTGGCAAAAGTGTAATTGATCCTCCAGTTAAAATTCGTTGCCCGGATGGGGGAGGCATCAAAAGTGAGCTCAATGCCCTTGTTGGTCACCACTCCGATATTTTCTACCAATCCCGTATAGCCTGTAGAAGGGGCAATGGGTACGGTAAATATTTGTCCTACGGTTTCTTTGTCATAGTAAGCGAAATCAAAACCGACCCGGTTGTTGAGGAACCGCATTTCGGCGCCGAGTTCTGTTTCTTTGGTAATAATGGGTTTCAGATTCAGGTTGCCGATGTTGTTGCTGACCGTAAATCCGTTAATCCCATTAAACGGAAAAGTTACACTGCCAAATGAAATAC
>Ga0193728_1000018_pt1 | contig 70293 bp, 68 predicted proteins | sample U1c1metaG_FD_143037 | JGI IMG/M metagenome (GOLD analysis project Ga0193728, IMG submission 143037) | Soil microbial communities from a riparian zone of the East river system, Colorado, United States - U1c1 | ecosystem: Environmental > Terrestrial > Soil > Riparian zone | place: USA: East River... | reverse complement strand
CATTAATTAAATAATCCCCCAATAAACTGGCAGGCAGTTTATCGCCCCGGAATATGGACTGGCCATTCCCGGCAGTAAAATGATTGAGGGTCGTATCCGCACGTAGTCTTTTCAGTCCTCCCTGAACATCGGGCGTTTTAATAATGGGCCAAACTGCACCAAAGGTTGAATCGTCATAGGCATCACTAAAGTCAAGTTGTCCGTATACCGGGTTGATCTGAAATCCCGCCCCGGCATTTTCAGCGCCTGCCCTACTAAAAAAAAGCCGGCCATAATCGTCATGCGTCAGGCCCCACTGCCCGGTGGAACCACTTACCAGGGAATCGGCTTCCAGCATGCCGTTTTTGTAACGGAAACGCACAGGGTCCACCGTAACATAGATCCAGTTGTCGATATTCCAGTCAAGACCGCTGCGTTGGTGCTCGAGGTTCTTTGTATCAACGGAATCGTTATGATAAACAATTCGTTTTTGGTCTGCCTTACCGTCCCCATTGCTGTCCTTATACGCATAAATATTGTACGTATTGGTTTCGTTGACCAGCAGCTCATGGCCAACACACAAGATCATGCGAGGCAGTCTTAATTGATCAATGAATACGGAACTTTTATCCATTTTGCCGTCATGGTTTGTATCTTCCAAAAGCATAATCCGGCTGATTGCGCCCTGCTCGCCGGTGCCATTGACGTCCTGCATATATGTTTCCATCTGGGCTACATACATTTTTGCATTCCCATCCCAGGCTATGGCCACAGGTTCCTTGATCATGGGTTCGCTGGCAACCAATTCAACATGATAGCCCTTAGGTACCCGAAAAGACTTCAAACTTTCTTCGGGAGATAAATGCGCAGGATTTGGATTGGCATTAACCGTTCGTGGCGAGGCAAAAGATTCGGGCTCAATCGGCTCTTTGAGATTGGAATTTTTTGGATTGGAGCAACGAATAATAAAAAAAAGAATGACAGCTATTGCCAATACTACCCGAAATGATTTCTGGATGATCATGGTATGAATATAAACTATTAATGCGTTCAATTTCAAAAAATGAGACGAAGGTAAAAAAATCTGACATCGACCGCCAATGTCGTTTTCCCATTTCGGTTAAGGCCGGTATTTAATCAAGAAATCGGCCTGCTTCATGTAAAAGATCCGGATGCAATGAAACTAAATCTTCTTTTTGAGCCATATTTCGGTAACACATAAAATGATAACCATGGCAAAAAAAAATTTAATTATCGACGACAAAAACGATGACGGCATTGACCGCAAAGGATTCATTCGGTGCATGGCCTGGGCTGGGACCGGCATTTTCTGGATGATGAGCGGCGGTGTGCTGAAATCATATGGAATGAGCCAGATGATCGACAAAACCACAGGCGGTCTGAAAAAAGGCCTGGTGATGCCTCCTTCCGATTTCAGCTTTGTGCAAATCAGTGATAGCCATATTGGGTTTAACAAACCGGCAAACCCTGATGTGGTTGGAACCCTGCGGGCAGCAATAGAAAAAATTAATGCGATGCCCACGGCTCCGTCATTCATCCTGCATACGGGAGATCTTTCTCATCTTGCCCAGCCAGACGAATTTGATACACTCGATCAGGCGTTGAAGGCTGTTAAAAGTGAAAAGATTTTTTATGTTCCCGGCGAACACGATGTGTTGAATGGCAATAATAAAGAATTCCTTGCGCGTTATGGAAAAGGGACCAAAGGAGATGGGTGGTACAGTTTTGATTCGCATGGGGTGCATTTCATCGGACTGGTCAACGTCGTTAACACAGCTGAGGGTGGATTGGGTGTTTTAGGAAATGACCAGCTCAACTGGTTGCAAGATGACCTGAAGGGGGTTTCCAACAGTACACCTGTCGTTGTATTTGCGCATATACCGCTTTGGGCAGTTTATCCGCAATGGGGCTGGGGAACAAGGGACAGTGCCCAGGTGCTTTCTTACCTAAAACGATTTGGATCAGTGACGGTGTTGAACGGACATATTCACCAGACCATGCAAAAAGTAGAAGGCAACATTACCTTCCACACAGCTACTTCCACTGCCTTTCCCCAACCACAGCCAGGTGCAGCTCCCGCACCCGGCCCGATGAAAGTGCCTGCAGAAAAATTGCGCGGGCTGCTGGGATTGACCAGTGTGCATTATATGGAACACGATCACACCCTCGCCATCACGGATACTCCATTAACAGAAGCCGCGGATAAGGTTTCACAATAATAAGAATCTATTGACTATGCAATTCACACGTAAGCTTATTGTGATCACCGGGCTATCTGTCACCGTTATGGCTGCCGTTGCCGCGATCAAACCGGGAGACCCTTCTGTTGAAAAATATAAAAATCTCAAGGTATTACCGAAAAATATCAGCTCAAAAGAATTGTCAAAAATCATGGTCGATGAATTCCAGGATGACCTGGGGATATCCTGCAATTTTTGTCATGCAGAAAACAAGGACACCCATCGACCCGATTATGCCAGTGATGAAAAGCCAGAAAAACAAATAGCCCGCTATATGATGCGCCTGACGATCGGGATCAATAAGAAATATTTCAAACTCAGGCATCCGATGATCGGAGATTCGGCACTGGTCATAACCTGCGTCACTTGTCATCATGGTAGCCCCCGTCCGGAAAATGCCACCTCACAATGAAAATATGTTTTCTCATACAGGAAGGCTGTCTTAAACAGGTTAGCAATAAAACAAATAACATGCAAAGAGCCAGTTTGAGCAGCCATTCCTGTTTTCATTTCATTTCAACCATTCAACATATTACATGAAGAAAATTATTTTGTTATCGCTCGTTGCAATAACTGCAAATTTTGCATTTGCCCAATACAAACCTGCAGACCAGGGATCTTCGGTACAATTTAAGATCAGGAACCTGGGTTTCGCTGTGACTGGTTCATTCAGTGGACTGGATGGAAATATTCTGTTTGACCCCAATAATCTCAGCTCTTGCAATATTGACGTCAGCATTGATGCCAATACTGTTAACACGGACAACAATATGCGCGACGGCCATTTACGAAATGACAGTTATTTTGATGTGAAGAACTATCCCCGTATCCATTTCATATCAACCAAAATAACCCCATCCAATAAGAACGGGACTTTTTTTATTTTTGGAAAGCTTACCATTAAAAACCAAACAAAAGATATTTCCTTTCCATTCACGGCAACCCCATCCAATGAAGGATATCTCTTTCAGGGATCATTCAAAATCAACAGGAAAGATTATGGCGTAGGAGGAAGCAGTACCATTTCAGATGAACTGGAAGTCACATTGAATATAGTATCCAAAAAAATATAAGGAATTTAGGAGTTCTTTACCCTGGCTGTTGTTTTGAACTATTGAAATACCTTTGCGTTTCATGAAGATCGTTAAACAGATCAGGCTCCTGCTCAAGAAATCGTTTGACAGGATAAGAAACGAAAGGCTTAAAAGAAATCTGCTTCAGGCCATCCCTTTTTGGGCTGCTTCTTTGCTTACTGGGATATTGGCTGTATTGTACGCAAAATTATTTGCATACGCCGAGCGTGAAACTGCGTATATCTTAAAACACTGGGGCTGGATACTTTTTATTATTACCCCGTTATGTTTTATCGTCGCCTGGTGGGTTGTGGTTAGATTTTCGCCATATTCGAGAGGTAGCGGAATACCACAGGTTATGGCATCGATTGAATTGTCATCGACGGCCGATGAGCCCAAAGTAAGCCGCCTGCTCAGCATCCGTGTCATCATCGTCAAAATGATTTCTAGTCTTGTCATGGCGCTTGGTGGAGGGGTTATTGGGCGTGAGGGACCGACGATACAGATCGCAGGATCGGTTTTCAAGAAAGTCTATCAGTGGCTTCCCAAATGGTGGCCCAGAATTTCCAAACAGAACATGATCATGACCGGTGCTGCTTCCGGATTGGCGGCAGCGTTCAATACGCCTTTGGGAGGGATTGTTTTTGCAGTTGAAGAACTAACCAAAACCCATATCAGCGAATTTAAGACCTCGCTTTTCACGGCTGTTATCATTGCGGGGCTCACTACGCAGGCATTGCTCGGCCCCTATCTCTATCTTGGGTATCCTAACGTAAACAACAGCTCTAACTTTATTTTTTTTGGCGTTATCGCGGTCGCCGTAGTTGCCGGAGTATCCGCCAGTATCATGTCCAAAATGATGCTTGCGCTACTGAAATGGAAATCTTCATTTCGTCTCCTTTATCAGCATCTGTTGTATATAACCATAGCTGCGCTGATAATTATAACCTGTGCATTTTTTATAGACCATCACATGCTGGGATCAGGAAAAGATCTGATGGCGCATGCCTTGTTTACTCAGGATAAATATTCTGCCTGGTACCTGCCCGCGCTGAGAATCGGCGGATCCATACTTTCTTTTACCGTCGGGGCCGCCGGCGGCGTGTTTGCTCCGGCATTGAGTGCAGGCGCAAGCATCGGCTCTGCAGTATCGGGTTGGATGCATTTGTCGGAATCAAACGCCAACCTGCTTATTCTTTCAGGCATGGTTGGATTCCTGACCGGAATTACCAGAACGCCGTTTACCTCCACGATTCTTGTCGTTGAAATGACCGATCGTCATAGTGTGATTCTGCACCTGATGCTTGCCGGACTGGTCGCCAGCCTGGCCTCCTACCTGATCGACAGGCATTCTTTTTATGATCATTTAAAGGGACAATACCTGGATGACGTAAATCAGAACGAGATGAGAAAAAATAAACAGTTGTGAGGGATTTGCCTTACCGAATGGATTTCTGTTTTGGGCGACAGAAACTGCCCGTTGAACGACTGGCATATATGTGATCACAGCATGACATATAGCTTTGTGTTCTAAAATTTTAAAAACAATAAAACAGAAATTATGAAAAAGAGTTTTTTAGCAGCAGGTATTTTGCTCATAACCAGTACCGTAACATTTGCGCAAAATAATAATGATCAGGATGACGCAACAGAAGCAACGATGTTGCAAAAGGATACCAGGAAGGAAATCCGCAGTGACAACAGCATGGAAAATGAGACTACAGTAAATGATCTTACTGAGAACCAGTTTGCCATAGATTTTCCTAAGGCAACGAATGTTCATTTTGTGAGAACAAAAAACTTCAACGAAGTATCGTTTACCCAGGGTAAGAAAGAAATCAGGGCTTATTACGATGATGAAAATCAGCTGGCAGGAACCACACAAAAGAAAGCCTTTACTGATTTGCCCCAGCATGCACAAACTAAAATCCTGGAAAAATATGCTGGTTATACTATCGCCAGTGTCATTCGATTTGATGACAATGAAAGCAATGAAACGGATATGACCTTATATGAAAATTCCTTTAGTCATATTGACAGTTATTTTGTTGAGCTGAAGAACGATAGCAACGCAATAGTACTCCAGGTAGATTTATCGGGTGATGTTAGTTTTTTCACCACAATGAAATAGTTTGCTCAAGTCATTGATATGCTATGAACCAGGCCGGATTAAGTCCGGTCTTTTTTTAGCATCAATTGCATAAAAATCAAATCCAACCATGTATCAAATTTATATCCAACCTCTTTGACCCGGCCGGCTTCCACGAAACCCATTTTTCTATGAAACTCGTAGCTTTTTTCATTTGCAGCATCTATGCCGGCAATCATAGTATGATAGCCTTCCTCTTTGGCCCTTTTTATCAACTCAGCCAATAATTGTGTTCCGGTTCCTGCGCCCCGAAAATCCTTGTGCACATAAATAGAATGTTCAACACTGAACCGGTACGCATCCCTGGGCCTGAACCTGCCATACGTGCCATAGGCTACGGTTTTGCGATCCATCTCATATACTAAGACGGGAGCTTTATCCAGATGCTTTTTCTGAAACCAATCCTCTACAAACTCCATCGTCTTCGGCGCATAATCGTATACCGTTGTGGAATTCAGAATAGCCTCATTCATGATATCCAGAATGACTGGCAGATCTTTGGGTTCAGCTTCTCTAATCATTGCGCAGATTTTTTTGGCGGGTTGGATTCCCCTTCACTCCAGATATCCCGAATAATCAATAGCAACCAATTTCTCCTTTGAAAAACTAAATTTAAAAACGGTATTCCGCTCTAAATCTCCAATATCGATTTCATCGGCGGCGCTCTTTATCCCGAAAGTTTTTTCAAATTCAGGCCTGGTCATCCCAACCCTGATATTCTTCCTGAGTCTTATTCTATCCGTAACAATATGCATGGATTCAATGATATCGCTGATTTTTGAATGGTAGATTTTTATTTTTGTTTTTGTTTGGTCTGTACAAAAAGTGTACATCGTGTCGGTTACCGAACTGTCATACACATTTCTTATCGGCGTTTTTTGCAGGTTTAGAAAATCTCCAAACTTCATGTTAACATTGGTGACGCTTAGTTGGAAATCAAAAGGGCTTGAAACGAAGGGGTCATTTTGGAAATAGGGTATCTTTGAATCAGTTTGTCCCCAGGCTAGAAAAGGAAATAGCAGCAAGGCAATAATTAAAGGCTTCATAAAATTAAGATTTTACAAAATTTCAGACGAAGAGCATTGCTATGAGATTGAATTTAATAATTAAAATCAAATTTAGATCATGGATATGCTCCGCAATCCTTCTTTTTCAAATAAAGAAAATGACCTAACCAACCGGCACCCCCTGCAAAACCGGGTAGATCCGTTCGGCCAGCTCATTCGAACGACTGCCCGGGGTGCATGGATGGGGAACCGGGGGTTGATCCACAACGAAAATCAACAAATTGTTCGGGCGTTCAGACTCAAGGCATGGATAACCTGCAGGCTGGAATTTAAGGGCTGGCACCGAAAGGTGATGTCACCCAACCGATATACCGAGCTTTTCTTTCTTGACGAGGCGACGGCATTTGCTGCTGGGCACCGTCCTTGCGCCGAGTGTCGAAGAGAGGATTTCAATCGCTTTAAGAAAGCCTGGATAAAAGGCAATCCTGAGTACGGGTTTAACGAAAAAACGCCCATTGGAAAAATCGACGACATATTGCATCGGGAGCGAATGGATTCGAACGGTAAGCAAGTCACCTTTATGGAACGGATGGACACACTCCCAAATGGCAGTTTCATCGTGCATGATGGAAGGCCTTTTATCGTTAACCAGCCGACCGTAGCCGCTGCCTGGACGGCTTTCAGGTACGAGGAAACGATTGAGATGCTGAAAGGAATTGCGGTTGTCGTACTGACCCCGAAGTCTCTTGTCAATACATTACGGTCAGGGTACAACCCGCAAATGGCTTATAAAAATAGGGCCTGAACTATTTTGATACGCTGCCCTTTACTTTGGACTATATTAGCAGTCACTGACTAATAACCAATCATGCATTACTTGCAGAAGTACATATTCATATCCATTGTTTTTCTGTATATATTTCCGGCATTTGCGGTTGCGCAGAAAATGTCCTCTCAAGGAAAAGCACTGTTGCCTGTACCACAACAATCACAGTTTACAGGCAACACATTCGCTTTAAATCAAAGCTGGACAATGAATACAGATGGGTTGGATAAAAACATACCAGGAGTATTGTCCCTGCAACAAGAGTTGCTAACCCGGTTTAACCTGACTTTGCAAATCGGAACAGGAAAACAACATGTTATTTCACTCATGGTCAGGGATGGCGCCGTCCAGATCGGCCAGACGACCGACACAAACCGCAGCGCGCTGCTACGCCAGGCTTACCGTATCGAATTAACCACAAATAAAATTGAGCTCGTGGCCAATGCGCCTCAAGGGCTGTTTTACGCTGTTCAATCACTGTTGCAATTATTAAAGTTCAATGAAAAAAAAATATCCTTCCCCGAAGGCAGCCTGACGGACTGGCCGGACATGAATCTTCGCATTATTTATTGGGATGATGCCCATCACCTGGAGAAAATGGAAGTGCTCAAGCGAGAAATCAAACAGGCTTCTTTTTATAAGATCAATGGATTTGCGATCAAACTGGAGGGGCATTTTCAGTTTTCATCCGCAGCACCAATCGTTGAACCATACGCCTTGTCGGCTGCACAATTTCAGGAGCTCACCGATTACGCAGCCATTCACTACGTACAACTCATTCCTTATCTGGACGCACCCGCGCATGTTTCCTTCATATTAAAACATCCGGAGTACAAGGATTTACGGGCTTTTCCTAATTCCAATTACGAGTTTTCGGTTACGAATCCAAAAACATTTGAGTTGCTATCCGGCATGTTTAAAGAGCTAATCGATGCCAATAAAGGGGTAGACTATGTATTTCTTTCAAATGATGAAGCATATTATACCGGTAAGGCGGCTGATGAAATTGATTCGGCCAGGGCCCTGGGTGGAAACGGAAAGTTATTGGCACATTTTATTTCCAGGATGGCGGATACGTTAAAACAACTCGGCCGCAAGGTCATATTCTGGGGCGAATATCCCATGACGGTAGATGACATCAAGAAATTGTCGCCGCATCTTATAGACGGAGAGTATGACAGCACCTGGGCGGCGGCAATAAAAGAAAGGGGAATAGGGCAATTGGTATATACCTCCACGCAGGGCGAAGAGCCTTTGTTTCCAAATTATTATCCACTTCCCCCTGAGAAAACACTTCACGATGAAAATGCAAGGCTTTCCGCGAGGGTGCCTGATTTGGAAAAAACAATCGGTCACGCCGTTGATGAAAAAAAATCTGTTATTGCCGGAATTATTGTTGCAGGATGGGCCGACGCTGGTTTACACCCCCAGACATTCTGGCTGGGATATGCAACCGGAGCGGCCCTGGCGTGGAACCATTCAGGAGCCGGCGCCGATGAACTCACGGAAAGATTTTATACAACTTTTTACGGAACAAAGAATGCAGATATCAAAAAAGTGTATGAACTGATGAGCAGACAGGCGCAATTTTATGAAGACAGCTGGGAATGGATGGACTCGGATCTCCGCACGCCCATATTTGGCAATCACTTAACCGTCTATCCTGTTCCTAAGCCTGCGCGGGACCAGAGACTAATGATGTTGCCTGTACCTGATGCAAATAACCTGTCCTTAAAATCTAACTGGGCGGATAGTAATGACAAACGACTGCAGCTGGCCCAATCCTTTCTCAAAGAAAGCGATGAATTGATGCTTTTGCTTCGCAAATTAAATGGGCGGGTAAATAATCAATATAATATTCAGGTGATCAAAACAGTTGCAGATGTATGCAGACAGAATATCCGTATGCTGCTTGATTTGAAAAAAATACACGAATTATTGGCGTCAGCGTCTAAAGCGGCTGTCAATAATCCCGCGAATGCTATTCAGCTGATAGATCAGTCCCTTGATCTTAGTACAATCATAAAAAGAGAACGAAATCATGTGTTGGATTCTTTGACAATGGTCTGGTATAAGGATTGGCTGCCACTGGTAAAAGAAGCGAATGGCCGCATATACCTTCAAAGCGTGGATGATGTGAAAGACCATCGGCCGATCAGGACCTCCGATATGAGCTATTTAATTTACCGCGAATTGAATTACCCGCTGGATAAATGGGCTGAAGAAACACTAAGCGCACGAAATACATTCGCACGCAGGCATTCTTTGAAACAGCGCGTCTTTAACCTGATGTGGAAGCATTACTCCACACTCCATTAAGGTCTGCTGGTGGGAGGAATGATGCCGCACATCCTCAGGTACACGACCAGTTGCCCGTAATGCTCGCTAGCATGCGTCAGCGCGTAAAATGCAAGGTCAAGTCTTGGCAACTTGCTGCCGCGAAAAGGCAACATATCCATCGCATTTTTTTCCGTACATGTTGCAATGGCCTTATGTCCCATGGCAAAGGATTCTTTCAGAAATTTGATGATCTCTGCTTTTGTTTTGATGTTTTCGGGACCGTTCACATCCTGGATATCCGCCCGCAGGGGATCACCGGTAACCGGACTCCAGATGGCAAAATTATCGGTAGCCAGATGTTTTATTTGTCCGGCAAAACTGCGAACACCCTTGAATTCGCTGCCCTTTATATCCAGGCTTTCGGGAGTGAAATAGAATTTATCCTCCGGCATGGCTTCGGCCGTGTTCACAATATTTTTCTCGATATTGTTCAGCAGTCTTTCCATACCGCTCGAAATAGATGGGGATGGTTGAGCCGAAACATTTTGACTGACAAAGAATAAAATGGCGATAAGCATTAGCGACCTGAAGACAGTTGTGCAATTTTTCATGATCTAAATATTTGAAGTTAAATTATTGAACGATTCAATCTAAATTATTCAAAGAATACATCAATTCGATTTGATGGGCAACTGGATAATAAATTCCGCAAATTCACCCTGTACGGATTCCACTTTGATCGTTCCGAAATGTTCTTTTGTGATAATATCATAAGTTAAAGACAGTCCAAGCCCTGTTCCCTGTCCGGTTGGTTTTGTTGTATAGAAGGGTTGAAAGATCTTATCGATAATATTTTGCGGTATGCCCATCCCATTGTCTTTTACCCTGATCTCAACCTGCTTATCTTTTCTTTGGGTACTAGCCCACAGCGTTGCCTGTACGCCCGCGGGGAATTGTTTTATACCAAGCGAATAAAAGGAATTGCTGAACAAGTTCAACAATACCCTGCCGATATCCTTGGTCACGATATTGACCTCGCCAACAGTGTTATCAAAATTGGTCTGGATGGCTGCATTGAATGAACTGTTTTTTGCGCGCATTCCATGATAACTTAACCTCAGGTATTCATCGACCAGTGCATTCAGATCAGCCGGGGATTTCTCTCCGGTATCTGTGCGGGAATGTTGCAACATTCCTTTTACGATCGCATCGGCCCGCTTTCCATGCTGGGTTATTTTTTCCAGGTTGGTTTTAATATCGCCGGAAAGCGCCAAGGCCTCGTCTATTTGTCCATCGCGAAGGGATTGTTGCATTTCATCGATCAATTCTTCGCTGACTTCGGAGAAATTATTTACAAAATTCAACGGGTTCTGGATCTCATGGGCGATCCCTGCAGTGAGTTCTCCCAGGGAGGCCATCTTTTCGGATTGAATAAGCTGGGCCTGGGTTGATTTGAGTTCCCGGTAGGCGGATTCAATTTTTGATTTTGCCTTTTTCTGCAGCCGGTTGTTGCGGTACAAAATAAATGCGATCAGTAAAAAAATTCCAAGTGAGGCGAGCAGGGCAACAAACCTGACCTGGTTCTGATATCTTTCCCTAGCCGCCTCTATTTCCTGTTGGCGTTGCTTTTCGTCAAATGTAAGCAGTTCGAACTGTTGCACTTTTTGTTGGTTGAAGACAGTGTCCTTTATGGCCAGCATCAGGTTCAGGTATTTGAGCACACTGTCCCGGTTGTGCACTGATTCATACAGCTGCATGAGCACTTTACTGGCGTCCAGGGCATAATTTCCAAAATGAGATTTTTGAGACAAGTCAAGTGAAGCCCGGGCATAATAGGAACATGAATCCGGTTTATTCATTTTTTTGAATAACCCCGCCAGGTTATTATAAAGTCTTGCGACTAAATAGGGGATATTATTTTTCTTCGCATCCTCCAAAGCCAGGCGCAGGTATTTTTCGGCAAGCTGATTATTACCCAGTCGTTGCTCAACTGTTCCCAGGACCGCAAGATCCAGGCATGAATACATTTTATTTTTGTTGGGCAGACTGCATAGGTCAACTCCTTTTTGAGCATAGATCAACGCAGAATCCAACCGGTTAAAAACCAAAAATATTACAGCCAAATGAGTGAAGGCATAGTGCAGATCCTGAACGGGCTCGCCGGAAGCCTTTTGCAACAGGATGGCTTCTTTTAATTGCGCAATCGCCTCAGGATAATTCTCCATCTCCCTGTTCAAAATGCCGATACCCGAATGCGCCTCACCCATACTGGCCAGGCGATGATTTTTTAGTCGTGTGGCTATGCGCAACTCTTTGAATGCCCACTCAAGCGCTTTGGGATAATTGCCCAGCACATTGTTTGCAAAAAACAAACTCCTGTCGGCTAAATATATCCCATAGGGATAATTTGATTTTTCTGCAAGATCAATCGCTTGGTTTGCATAATAGAGTGAGCTATCGAACCGGACAAAACTATAGTATTGGGCAAGGGCACCGATGGTATTTATTTTTTCTGTATCTTCTTTAGTATTGTGTAATTGGGTTAACAGGCTATCCAAAAAACGTTGTGCCCGGGCAGACATGGTGAACAAGAAGAAGACGTGGAGAAAAAATAATTTCATCTTGCTTAAGTTAAAAAAATCTACTCCATCTATTGAGCTGGTTTGTTATCATGTCCCTCCCCTGCTTTTACCGAAAATAAATGAAGCACATGGGGGAAGATCGCGTCCATCGTATCCATGGCTCCGGAAAGGGAACCGGGTAGGGTGATCACAAGACTGTCCTTAATGAATCCTGCAATTCCCCGGGAAAGCATGGCATAGGGTGTTCTCTCCTGGCCATAGCTTCTCGCCGCCTCCATGATGCCTGGAATATTTCGTTCTATCAGTGGCTGCAGGGAATCTGGCGTAATGTCTCTTGTGGAAAGACCGGTGCCACCGGTAAATAAAATCAATTCAATATTGTCGTTGCTATATTCTCTGGCTTTTGCCTGGATCTTTTCGGCATCGTCCGGAATGATGGAGTAAGCCGTGTTTTGTATTCCAAGGCTTTGAAGTTTTTCTATTATCGCTTTACCAGACCTGTCCTCGCCCCCACCCTTGGCGATGGTATCCGAACACACGATGACCGCAGCGCGGAGGCCAGTCTTTAGTTTCCTTTTCAAATCGCTCTTACCGCCGGATTTCTGCTCCAGCCGGATGGAAGTAATTTCGATTTGTTTGTCCAGGGGCTTCAGCATATCATATATGGTGAGGGCCACAATGGCCGCTCCGTGCATGGCTTCTACTTCTACCCCTGTTTTGTAAATCGTATGGACCTCAACGGTAATGCTGATGGTCAGCCCATCAGTCGAAAACCGGATCGCAGCATATTCTATGGGCATGGGATGACAGTCGGGAATGGTATCGGAGGTTTTTTTTATTGCCAGCAATCCGGCTGCCCTGGAGAATTCAAATACATCGCCCTTGGGAACTTTTCTTTTCAGTACCGCGTCCATAGCTGCCTCACTTCTTAATACAACGGAGGCAGTGGCCGTTGCTTTCCGGAGGGAAGGGTTCTTGTTTACAATATCGATCATAATGGTTGATTCACTTTCCATTGAAAACTCTCATCATCAAATAACTCCTTTCCCCAAATGGGCAGTTCTGATTTCACTCTTTCCACGATTTCCGAACAGCCATCTATAGCCGCTTTGCGATGCGGCGCCGAAGTAAAAACAAAAAAGCAGATCTGTCCGGCCGCGATCTTCCCGAGGGAATGATACACATGCATACAGGTCAGCTGGTATTTTGGAATGACCGTTTCCCGGATACCGTGCATCATTTGAAGCGCCATATCCGTGTAAGCCGTGTATTCAATAGCGGCGATTCGTTTATCTTCCATCAAATCGGCACGCACCTGGCCCATAAAAATACTGTGGCCGCCAATAGCTGTTTTGGTTTGATGAGCAGCAATTTTTTCGGCAATAAAAGCAGGCTCAATGGGTCCATCAATAAATATATTCTTAACCTGATGTTTCATATTTATCCTCCTGAATAAGGGGGCAGCAGCGCGAGCTCCTGGCCATCGGTGATCGGGGTATTCGTTTGAATCAGCTCTTTATCAACGGCGATCAAAAAAGGCAGTTTTTCCAGTTGTGGAAAGCTGCTGATCAATTCCTTTTTCAACTGGTCAGTATCCGGCACCTGACCGAAAATAAGTTCGGCGTTACCGGTCAATTCCTTCATTTGTCCGAATAATAATAGTTTTACTGCCATAGTAACTTCCAGGCTGCCAGCATGAGTACAACCGCCAGCAGGTTTTTTAAAATGGTTTGCGGAAATTTTATCGATCCCATCCAGGCTCCGCACAATCCGCCTGCAAAAGCAATCAGAACATAGATCAGCATGTCACCGCTAAAATGGATGCCCTTGGTCAACTGACCCGCCAGTCCTGCCACCGAGTTTACAAAAATAAACAAAGCACTGATGGCCGCGGTTTGTTTTTGATCCGTCCATTTTAAGAGCAATAGAATGGGTGACAGAATAATGCCCCCGCCGATCCCGATCAATCCAGACAAAAAACCCACCACCGCACCAATCAACAGGGATAAATAAAAATTGGGTGTTCGCATATCCTTGGGGTCGGTATTCTTGAAAAACAGGAACCGGGCAATGGGGATCAGTAAAAAAAGACCTAATAACTTTTTATATACCGGCACATCGACCGCCACCAGTCCGCCAATAAAAGCCATGGGTATGGATAAGAGGACGAGGGGAAGAAAAACCTTCCACCGGAAATATTTTGCCCTGTAGAACTGAATAAAAGAAACACTTGAAACAAAAAGGTTAAGCAACAGAGCGGTGGGTTTCATCACATCCGGACTAAAACTGAACAGGGCCATCAAGGCCAGGTATCCGCTGGCTCCGCCGTGGCCTACGGAAGCATACAGGAAAGCGACCAGGAACAACAAAAAATAAAAAAGAATCAGGCTGGTTGCCATTTTTTTATAATTAACCCGGTATGATGCGGACTTCTACCGTTTCTCCTTTTTCATATTGCACTCTTTTTTCGTCGAGCTTAACCAGACAGTTGGCTTCTCCAAATGACCGGAGCCGGAAAGACTCCTGCGCTGCCAGGATAGAAACACTTCCATTGTCCAAATATCCTTTTAAAAATTGAGTTAGGCCCTCCACTTTACGGAAAGGCTCGCGGAGTGAGGCAGTCACCAGCGGCGCCGGTTTGAGGCTGCCCATCATTTGTTCGATGGCCGGCAAAACATATTCATAAAAACAGGTGATCACAGAGGCGGGGTTGCCGGGCAGTGCAAAAACCGTCTTGTTTCCTTTGGTTCCAAAATAGAAGGGCTTGCCTGGTTTTTGTTTTACTTTATGAAATTGGCAATCGACCCCGTTCGCGTCGGCAGCCTTCCGCACAAAATCAAAATCCCCGACGCTGATCCCCCCGGTGAGTAACACGAGGTCCGCCTGATCCAGGGCCTGCGCAAGTTTTTGTTGCACGGCGTTCAATTCATCGCGCACAGCTTCTATGCTGATATCCCTGACCCCGGCTTCTTTAAGCGCAGCCGAAAGAAAATAGGTATTGGATTCATAGACCTGCCCAAAATGAAGGGAGTTCCCGGGTTTTTGCAGCTCATCGCCCGTCGTGATGACCGAGACTACCGGAGCCGGGTAAACGCTGACTTCCGGCACTCCGATGCTGGCCAATAGTCCAACCCTGGCGGGCGTTAGATTTGTTCCCGCGGGAAGCACCTGCTCCCCTTTTTTCAATTCTGCGCCTTTTGTCCGGACGAAATTGCCTTTTTCCATGTGGCCGTTTTCGATACTGATACGGTCTCCGGTCACCGCGACTTTTTCCTGCATGATTACGGTATCCGCTCCCCGGGGTAATGGTGCGCCGGTAAAGATCCGCATGGCATGTTTCGGGAGCAATTCCACCTGACCGGATGTGCCCGCCGCCACCACTCCCTGAACGGGCAGGTTTTCCCTGATGTCTTCAAAACAAATCGCATATCCATCCATCGAGGATTGGTCGTAGGCGGGAATATCCTGTAACGCAAACTGGTTTTCTGCCAGCGTTAAACCGGCCGCTTTTTCCAGGGGCAGCATGGCAGCAGGCAATATCCTGATGCCGGCTTTGATCATGGCTCGCGCTTCTTCAACTGATATCAATTCCCGCTGGGTCATCCGCCGATCGTTATCATGCTCCTGTTTTGGATCGATGCGGCATCCAGCAGTTCAAAAGTTCCGGAGAACTGCCCACCCAGTTGTTTTGCTTTTGCTGCGATCGACTGCTGTATTAATGGGAGAATATCTTCGCCTCTGCGTAACGGGGACAGTAAATCGGTCTCACCCGAAGAAAAAAGGCAGTTCTTTAATTTACCGTCCGCGGTTAACCGCATCCGGTTGCAGGTACTGCAGAAGGGTTCGCTCATGGTACTGATCACCGCAAAGGAACCTGCATGACCTGGAACCATATAATGCTTGGCCGTATCATGCGGCTCACCTTTTACAGGCAAAAATTCGTATTGGGTTGCAATCCCGGCCAGCATTTCATCGAGCGTGATGACTTTGTTGTTGGTCCACCTGTTCCCGCTGAAGGGCATGAACTCAATGAAGCGAACCTGCACCGGCACATATTTTGTCCAGGAAATAAAGTCATTGATCTCATCATCATTGACGCCTTTCATCACGACCATATTTATTTTTACCTTGAAATGATGCTGCAACATGAGTTCAATATTGCTTCTTACCAGGTGAAACAAATCCCGCCGGGTAAGCAAAAGAAATTTTTCCGGCTGCAGGGTATCGAGACTAATATTGATGGAAGCAATTTTCGCGGATTGCAGCACAGACAGAAATTCATTGAGCCTTGCACCATTGGTGGTCATGGTCAGCTGCACCGGTAACCTGCCCATCGATTCAATGATGGTGGCCGCATCTTTACGAACCAATGGTTCGCCACCGGTGAGCCTGATCTTCCGGACGCCCTGTTCAACGAACAGGCTTGCCATTCGTTCAATTTCTGCTGGCTGCATGAGGCGGGAAGCGGGCGTAAAATCATATTCCTCTTCCGGCATACAGTAAAAGCAGCGGAAATTGCAATTGTCCGTTAGCGATATCCTTAAATAATCATGTACCCGTCCAAAACTATCTTTGATCATGGCTGTTTTTTTCTTTGTGTAGCTGGCTAAGATCATCTTCTGTATCGATGTCGACCTCACCCTGCCTGAATGGCACGGTGGCGACATCCTGCTCATAAATTTTCAACAATCTTTTTGCTCCCTGATCTCCTTGTAAAGAGGCAAGATCCTGAAAATAAGATTTATCGAACAAGACCGGTGTCCCCAGGGTTCCTGCATAGGCCGATGCAACAATCCCTTTTCCTTTGGTTTTCTTTGCATCCACCAACTGCAGAAAAATTTCCGCCGAGACAAAGGGCTGATCACATACCGCAATAATAACAGCAGTCGTTGCTAAATTCGTGTGAATGACATGGGTTATTCCTTCCAGAATGGACGAGGCCATACCCTCCTTCCAGTGACGATTATAAACAATTTCTGCATTTGTTTCATCCAGCTCTCTAATAATCATTTCTGAACGGGAGCCGGTTACAACCACTACAGGTGACAGGCCAGCTTTAATCGCCTCAGCAGTAACATGGCTCACCAGGGTTCTGCCACGATGAATCAGTAGCTGCTTGGGTTTGTGCAGCCGCGAGGAACCGCCGGCTGCAAGGATAATGATGCCAGTATGATCTTTACTCTTTTGCATAAACCAACCGGTTATGGATAGGGCCTTCTTTCTGTTTGAGTGAACTCCCTTCTCTGTCTGAAAATACTGCCTTTATTTCCGCCAGAATGGAAAGACCAATTTCCTCGGCCGTTTCGGCTCCGATGTCCAAACCTACCGGACCGTATATTGCTCCCCGTTGTTTTTCATTCAGTTCAATTCCCGCATCCTGTAATTCCTTTAGCATGCGTTCTTTTTTTTGAGCCGGTCCCAATATTCCTATAAACGAATATTCAGTGCCTGCAAGTTCCTTAAACAGGGCGACATCATAATTATAATTATGCGTCATGAACAAAAAAACGGTGCGTGGATCGGGACTGATCTGTGCCAGCACTTCGTGGGGCTTTGCCGTTATGACCCTGTCTGCCAATGGAAATCTTTGCGTTTGCGCATAAGCGGGCCTTCCGTCGACGACTGTGACCATCCAGCCCAGTATGGATGCCATGCTGACCAGCGGTTGCACGTCATTCCCGGCTCCCGCTATAACCAGCGATAAGGGTGGAGGGACAAATTCGATCAAGGCTTCTATGGACTGGCCGTTCAGTATATAACTTTTGGTTGCAGAAAACTTACCCGTTAGCGAGCGTTTCATGTCTGCACTCAATTCATCAAAGATCTCCGGGGGCAAAAATCCTTCAGGATCATTTCCCGAATAGCGTGCACAAGTCCCCGGTTGAGTATCACCAGTAAGGGAAAATAACGTCAGGACTACTGCATCCACCCGGTCAGCAGACAAATCGCGAAGCAGTTGAATCGCGTCGGACCTTTCGCTTAAACCCAAAGGTTCAAACAAAATATATACAATGCCATTGCAACCCAGCTGCACGCCAAATTTCAGATCATCTTCATCCGTGCTGTCATAAGTAACCAGTTTGTTACGGCCTTCTGACATTGCGAATAAAGCCTTTTTAAGCGCATCCCCCTCCAGGCAGCCACCACTGATCGCGCCGGTGATCTGGCCATCTTCGGTGACCAGCATCCTGGCTCCCGGACGCCGGTAAGACGATCCGTCCACTTTGACCACTGTCGCCAGGGCGGCCCGCTTTCCGTCTTTTTTTGCCTGTTGATAAGCGTCGACAATTGATTTAATCTCATTCATAACAAAAAGGCATTAACCAAAGTTACTTAAAGGAATTAAAGATTATATAGGGTAATCCCTACCGCTGATAAATATTCCGATGTTGATTTTGAATATTTCTGTACCTTGATATGGCATGTAACAAAACCATCTTTATGCCAACCTTTACTTTACAGATTAACGGGAAAGCGTATCCCGTTGAGGCCGACGCAAAAATGCCCCTGCTCTGGGCGATCAGGGAGCTTGCCGGACTGACCGGAACAAAATACGGTTGTGGAATTTCCCAATGCAGGGCTTGTACGGTGCATCTCAATGGAAATGCGGTTCAGTCCTGTTCCATTCCGGTATCAGCTGCTGTGGGTCAAAAGATCACCACCATCGAGGGCTTGTCTGAAAATAATTCGCATCCCGTGCAAAAAGCCTGGATCGCCGAACAGGTTCCCCAATGCGCCTATTGTCAGAGTGGAATGATCATGGGCGCTAGCGCGCTGCTACAGCGAACTCCGAATCCCACCGATAAGGATATCGATGCGGCCATGCAGGGACATATCTGCCGTTGCGGAACCTATCCCCGAATCAGAAAGGCCATTAAAACTGCTTCAAAAATGATGGTAAAAGCCTAATAAAAATTGTATGAAAACAGCAAACCAACATCTGTCCAGAAGAAATTTTATCAGGCAGTCCGGCCTGTCCGGCGTGGCGCTGACGATCGGATTATATATGCCGGCATGGGCGAAGAACGAGGCCACTGTGCTGACCGCTGAGACGGCTGAGAATCTGGGTCTCGAACTGACGGCCTGGGTCTCGATCGATAAGACGGGAAAGGTGACCATTTTAAATCATAGGTCAGAAATGGGACAGGGCTCCTTCCAGGCCGTTCCACAAATGATCGCAGAAGAACTGGAGGTAAATCTTGACGACGTGAATATCCTGTTTGCTCCCGGGTCGCAAACCAAGTATGGTCCCCAGGTCACAGGTGGAAGTTCTACGGTCAGCGGGGCATATAAGCGATTGTTGCTTACAGGTGCAACGGCAAGAGAAATGCTCATTGAAGCAGCAGCTAAAAAGTGGAGTGTCCCGGCATCTGAGTGCTATGCTGAAAACGGACAGGTGTTTCACCGTCCATCGGGCAAGAAATTCAATTATGGGGAACTGGTGGAAGACGCCGCCAAACTGGAACCACCCAAAAATGTAAAACTAAAAAACAGGAAAGATTATAAACTCATCGGCAAACCCTTACCAAGACAGGATACCAATATTAAAACCAATGGTCAGGCGATTTTTGGCATGGACAAGAAGATTCCGGGGATGCTTTATGCGGTTGTAGAACGCAGCCCGAGGATCAAAGGCAAGGTGAAAAGCTTTGATGATACAGCAAGCAAAGCCATTCCCGGCGTGAAGCATGTGATCAAAGTGCAGCGGGATGTGTTTGCCGCCAAACAGGAGGGCGTTGCCGTGGTAGCCGATAATCTGTGGGCCGCCATGCAGGGTCGAAAAGCATTGAAGGTGGAATGGGATGATGACGGGTTTGAACACCTGAGTACGGCCCAGTTATACGCCAGGATGAATGAGGATCTGAATAAACCGGGTTTATCGGTCAGAACCGCTGGAAATTTTAGTTCGGTATTCGCCGCTGCGAATAAAAAAGTGGAAGCTGTATATGAGACCCCATACGAATCTCATAGCTGTCTCGAGCCGTTGAATTGCATCGCCCATTTCCAGGAGAATAAACTGGAGATCTGGGGTCCGATACAGGGACCGGATTGGGTGCAGGCCGATGTGGGTCAGAAAATGGGATTGAAACCGGAAAATGTGACCGTGAACATGACCTTTCTCGGTGGGGGATTTGGCCGCAAAGCATTCATGGATTATCCGCATGAAGCTGCGTTGATTTCAAAGGCCGTTAATGCTCCGGTGCAGGTCGTTTGGACCCGCGAAGACGATATGACACAAGGGCCTTTCCGCCCGGGCGCCGTGTATGGATGTAAAGCAGGCCTCACGAAGGATGGCTATCTTCAGGCCTTTGAAACAAAAATGGCTGCGCAGGATATGGATCATCAATCCGGCGGTGACAATTCTACTTATAATCCCTCGACTGTCGAAGGATTGTTGAAACCTTATTTCGAGTCCATTTCCAATTATAATTTCGCGGATATTCCTACTGAATCTCCCATACCCGTTATGTGGTGGCGTTCGGTATATGCTTCAACCAACGGATTTGCGTATGAGAGTTTTATGGACGAGCTGTCGCTGGCCGCGGGCAAAGATCCCCTGGATTTCAGAAGAGGTCTTCTGCAAGCGGAGCGCTACCAGAACCTGATCGATGCATTGGAAGAAAAAAGTGGCTGGAAGACAAGACCAAAGAACAGTGGCTGGGGCGTAGCAATCACGGAATGTTTTAACAGCATTGTCGGGGAAGTGGTGAAAGTTTCGAAGGGGCAGGACGGCAAGGTGAAGATTGACAAAGTAGTTGCTGTGATGGATTGTGGCTGGTACGTTAATCCCGATACCATCAGGCAACAGGTGGAAGGATGCATCGTAATGGCGCTCGGCGCCGCAACCACACATGAAACGCATTTCGAGGATGGCAAGGCGGTAGAGAAGAATTTTGACACGTATAAAATGCCGCGTATCGCCGATATTCCGGAGATCGAAGTGCATATTATGGAAAATGAAGAAAAACCGGGCGGCGTAGGTGAACCAGGTCTTCCTCCTTTTGCTCCGGCCCTCTGTAATGCCATTTTTGATCTTACTGGAAAAAGAATCAGAAAATTGCCGTTTAATTTAAAAGAAGTATGATGAAGCGAAACACGCTTTTTGCTGTTGTGCTTTTTGGAACCATTGGTGCAACGTCCATATCTTTTCATCCCAGACAGGCCTTCGACCTCAAAGCAAGTATTGCGCGGGGCCAGGATGTTTATACTACCTATTGCATGTCCTGCCATTTGCCCGAAGGGACAGGCATTGAGGGGGTCAATCCTCCATTGGCAAAATCTGATTACCTGATGGCCGATAAAAAAAGATCCATTCTGCAGGTGCTTTATGGCGCAACGGAAGAAATGAAAGTGAACGGAAAAACTTATAATACCCCGATGGCTGGAATTGATCTGACTGACGAACAAGCCAGTGATGTATTGAACTATGTCAGGAACTCATGGAAAAATAAGGGGGGCGCGATCACGCCTGCTGAAATAAAATCGGCCAGGAAATAGTTGATTATACTTAAAGTGCGATGAAATTTCACGCTTTCATATTACTGTTGGCTGCTTCGGTTTACGTGACCGAAACCCTAACGCTTCCCCTGACGATATATCAAAAATCTCAGCAGTTCGTTTGTTGTGGAAAAATGGGTAAGACGAACGTGACGACCTGCCATCAACACAAAAATGAAGGGAAAAAGGAATCATCTGATTGTGATGTACTGACTTGTTGGACCTGCCCGCTTGCCTATCTCTCCACTTTTCAACCTGTTTTGACTTTGGACAACCAGCCAAATCCTCAAAGTGAATATCCGGTTATAGAGTGTAACTGGACTTCTGAATATACCTGCAAATCATGGAAGCCTCCGGATGTTTCTTAGACTCAAGAAAGACAAACATCAGTTCGTTAATTTTTAAACAACAAAAATGAAAAAGACATTTTTAATGGCCATGGCTTGTGTCATCACACTTGCTTCATTTGCCAATCATCACAGCAAAAAAGTAAAGCATGTAAAAAAACAAACCATTACAGTTTGTCCGCCAACATGCCCTAAAGGCATTTGTCCCCGCGGGAAGTAAGATGCCAGGCAATTAGTACAAAAAACCCCTCGATTTATTTCGGGGGGTTTATTTTTTCTAGTCAGGAAGATAGGCTCCCTTGTCAACCCACAATTTGAAAGCTCTGGCGAAATCTTTATGGCTGAGCGGCGGCTGAGCCAGGCCTTGGGCTGGATGCCAGCCGGCAGCGACAAGAGTATCGTTGGTAACATGATCGATCAATTGCGCTTTGGTTCTTCCGCCATTTTCTTTTTTATCAAGCAATTGAGCGGCCAGCTGCCTGGGACTTTTTCCCTGGAAAACCATTTTGGTGTTGGGTGGTGGCAGTTGCCATTTGGGATTTCCGGGAGGCATATTGGCACCCGGTGTATTTTTTGGCTGATGGCAGTTAGCACATTTAAGCGCATATAGCCCTTTTCCATCCTTCCCTCTCAACACGCCTTGCGTATGAACATGACTGTCTTCTCCCTGCAATGGCGCATCGCCCGAAGGATGACAGTTCATGCAACGCGGGCTCATCAGCACCTTATACACTTCCAGAAAATTCTTTTTAGAAATGATGCTGTCCGGGGGGCTTTTCAATTCATCATTCATATTATCCAATGACGATCGCTTATCCGGATCAATCAGATATGCGCTGCTTACTATAAAAACAGTAAATAAAATCAGGATGCCGATCCTTTTTTTCATTATGTCCATACAGCTTAAACTTTATTGATATTGAATGGAAGTTTCCGGATCCGTTTTCCCGTCGCAGCAAAAATGGCGTTGGCCAGGGCCGGGGCAAAGGGTGGCAGTCCGGGTTCTCCGACGCCCCTGATCTTTGGTCCGCCTTCAGCGATGATATGCACTTCCACTTCCGGCATTTCGTTGATTCGCACCAACGGATAGTTGTGAAAATTGGTTTGCCGTGTCTGCCCGTTTTTGAAAATGATCGCACTCTTGATGGCGGCAGTAAGGGCCATCGTAGCGGCTCCTTCAACCTGAAGCGCCACCGTGTCGGGATTGACGACGGTGCCCAGGTCGATGACCATATACACTTTTTCAATATGGACGCTGCTTTTATCCTTGCTGGAAACCTCCACCACATATCCTCCCAATCCGGCAAAGAATTCATATTGTGCCACACCTCTTCCCCAACCCTGCGGCAGGGGTTTATCCCAGTTCGAAACCTCTTTCAGTTTCTCCAACAATCTTTTTGTATCAGAAGGTTTGGTGAGCAGGACGTCCAGGCGATACTGCAAAGGGTCCTTTCCGGCCCTGACAGCCATCTCATCAATAAAACACTCGTGCGCAAAGGCAACGGTGGAACTGGTTACCGAACGCCAGGCAGCCAGCGGAACATGCACCTGCGAAAAAACATATTCATTCTTCATGTTGGGCAGTTCATAAGCCTGGGTGCTGATGCCTTCTGTCATGGAAGAACTTTCGCCGCTGGTATCCTTTTTATCTTCCATGGTTGAGCCCATAGAAGGAGAAATTACTTTATGCTGAAAAGCAACGGGCTTTCCATCATCTGCCAGGCCTGCTTTCATGGCGGAAAATGTGCAGGGACGAAATGGTCCAAGCTGCGTATCTTCTTCTCTCGTCCAGATCATCTTTACCGGAACATCCAGCTCCCGGGCGATGCTGGCGGCTTCTACGGCGTAATCATTGTACAACCTTCTTCCAAATCCTCCGCCGCTAAACAAAATATTCACTTTGATATTATCAGCCGGGATGTCGATATTCTTGGCGATATCAGATTTAACCCTGTCCGCGCCCTGGGATGAAACCCAAATCTCCAGTTGATCCTTTCCATGCCATTGGGCCGTACAATTCTGCGGCTCCATAGGGGAATGACTGACCATGGGGAGTTCATAAAAGGCAGTGAGTTTTACGGGAGCAGTTTCATAGGCGCTATCAAAATTTCCTGCATTGGATACGATCTGCCCTTCCTGATTAGCCAGATCCCGAAGGCTTTGCTCATACACATCGGTGTCGAAACTGTCATTACCATGATAATCCCATTTCACTTTCAGCGCCAGCTTTCCCTGGTAGGCCGCCCAATACGTATCGGCGATTACTGCGACTGCGTCATATTTATGCGCGCCCAGCGCCCGCTGAAATTTGATTATTTTTTTGACACCTTTGATCCGCATCGTGTCGGCATCGTCATAACTGATCAGCGAACTGTTGAATACAGGACAATGCGCTACGGAAGCATAGAGCATACCAGGCAGATCCACATCTATCCCATATACGGCCTTACCGGAAACTTTCAGCGGAACGTCCCCGCGCGGAGATTTTTTTCCGATGATCTTAAAATCTTTGGGATCTTTCAAAGCAGGTTCCTGGGGAATAGGCAGCTTGGCCGCATCAGCAGCCAGCTCTCCATAAGTAAACGATTTGCCCGACGGCTGATGATAGACGGAGGCATTGGAAGCATAGCAGCTGCTAACGGGAACGTTCCAACGCTGACTGGCGGCAAGGATCAATATGGCCTTTGCTGAGGCGCCTACCGTACGCATCTTCTGATATTGTGTGCGGATGGAACCGCTTCCCCCGGCCGTTTGACGGCCGTATTCTTTTTCTCCGCTTGTCTGAACGATCCTGACCTGGTCAAGCGATACTTCCAGCTCTTCGGCGATCATCGCGGGCACAGACTGAAAAGTGCCCTGGCCCATATCCGGCATATTGTTCATGATCGTGATGGCACCCGAGGTTTCAATAAAAATATAGGGAGAAAGCTTCACCATTGTGGCGTCAGCTCCCGAAGCAATAAACTCCTGTCCTCCTGTTTTCCAGCCCAGGCCCAATACCAATCCAAAACCGCTAAAACCCGTGAGGCGAAGAAAACTTCGTCTGTCCATTACCGGTTTAGCTTCCGGTTCTTGCGTGATTGAATGGTGTGACATAATTAATCTTTTATGCGTTCATGATTTCTGCGGCGCGGTGAATCGCTTTCCGGATCCGGTTATAGGTACCGCAACGGCAGAGGTTGCCCATCATCGCCTCATCAATATCCTGGTCGCTGGGATGTGGGTTTTCCCGGAGCAGTACCGCCGCAGACATGATCTGTCCCGACTGGCAATAGCCACATTGCGGCACCTGGAATTCTATCCAGGCTTTTTGCAAAGGATGCGAGACATCCTCCGATATGCCCTCAATGGTGACGATCTCCTGGCCTTCTGCCCGGCCCAAGAGGGTGACGCAGGAACGAACGGCTTCGCCATCCAGGTGAACGGTACAGGCGCCACATTGGGCCATGCCGCAACCGAATTTCGTTCCCTTCAATCCTACAATATCGCGAAGTACCCATAACAGCGGCATCTGGGGATCTGCATCGATATGGTATTGTTTTTTGTTGACAGTTATTGAAACAGGAGCCATAGCAAGAATTTTATGAAGAGGATAAAAAAATTATGGCAAGAAATTCCGATACCTATACCAAATTTATTCTTTTTTTTCAGGAAAAAACATTTTTTAGTGGGACGGAAATATTCAAGGGACCGTCGGGCCATTTGTTCCTTCTTTTACCCAATCTGGGTAATTTCTCTTTATAGAACAAATCCGTCAAACGAGGGCCGGCCTTATCTGGATTTTTACATTTCCTTAAGCATTTTGCTAATGGTTGAAATACAACTGATAAGTCCAAAGGAGTCGCTCCCTGGCCTCAATGTTGCAACATTTAATGCTGTAAAGTTGATTTTCTTAATCTAAAATTTGAGCGTATGAAAAAGACCAAATTGTTATCGGGTATACTGATGATCATGCTGGCCGGAGCAATGCTTGTTGCATGCAGCAAAAGCAATTCCTATAACAATGGAAGCACAAGTAGTAGTTCCCCAACCATCTACATGAAAGGCTCTGTCTACTCAAACACCAATCTTCAGGTGGCTACAGGAACAAAAGTGCAGTGGAGTAATGATGATACCACAGTTCATACTGTTACTGCCGATAACGGAAGTTTTGAGAGCGGAGACATTCAACCAGGCGGAACCTTCAGCCAGACCTTTAACACTGCAGGAACATTTGCCTACCACGATAAACACCATGCATCGATGACCGGTGTTATTGTAGCGGTCGCAAATAAAACATACTAAGCTTGCAGCATGTTTTGATTAAAAGGTACGTCTTGTCAGGTTCCGTCGCAGTCTTGGCGAGACGTTTTTTGTTGTTTTTTTTGGATTAAGGATCGTAAAACTACTAGAATCAGGAGAATTATTTGGCGTTGGTCTGATTTGGAATAGTATTTGACATATCCTACACGATTGGTTGAATAATATGAAGAATAATCCAAACAAAAACTTTATGAAACGTACTTCAAAAAAAAATTCCTTTCTTTTTTTATTTGTGGGCCTGATGCTGGTCGTGTCTTCCTGTTCCAGGGACCAAAAAAGTTCTTCTTCGGGCACATCCTCATTGCAGGTAAGGCTGACCGATAGTCCTTTCCCGGATGCAAAAGAAGTCTGGGTAGACATAGCACAGATAGAGATCATTATGGGCGACAGCAGCAAACCGATCATCCTGAATGGCGCGCATCCGGGCCTGTATAATCTGCTTAATTTTACTAATGGGAAGGATACGCTATTAGCCGATGCAACCATTCCGCCGGGAACAATCAGTCAGATCCGCTTGATTTTAGGCGACAACAATTACATTGTTACGAGCGATGGCCAAAAATTGGCTTTAAAAACCCCCAGCGGACAGGAATCGGGATTGAAGGTGCAGGTTCATCAGGAAGTGACCGGTGGCATCCTCTATAGATTGACGCTGGACTTCGATGCAGGAAGGTCTATTGTGAAGGCGGGGAACAGCGGAAATTATTTGCTGAAACCAGTTCTTCGCATCATTTCATTGGTTCCGTCTGGTGGAGATATTAAGGGTGTCGTAGCTCCCGATTCGATCAGAACTGCTATTTTCGCTCTTCTCGGAACGGATACGATGGCTTCCACGTTTACCGATACGACCAACGGTAATTATTTGCTAAAAGATGTTCCGGCTGGTAATTATTCCTTGATCTTTATTCCTTCCGATACGACATATAAAAATGCGGTGACCAATGCAACTGTTTCATTGGGGCAAATCACCATAGTAGATACCGTGAAGCTTCAGAAGTAAGTGAATGCTGGTAATATATCAAATTATCCACATAAGGAAAGATAATAGATTGGTAATCAATCCAATATTTTTTCTTATGTAGTTTTTCTTAGTATTTTTACTTTGTGATTGCGGGGTATTCTTGATACTTTCACAGTTGTTATTCAGCTAAGTCCGAACCTGTGAAAATCAATCCGTTAATCGCTATGAAACCCTATCTCGTCGCTTTATTTCTAGCCTGTGCATTATTGCCTCTCCCAACTTTAGCGCAATTGACTAATGGCGGCACAAACGCGTATTTCGGAGTAGACGGCGACACGCGCAATAACTATGTAAAATACGGACCCTCCACAGGACTTATCGCAAGCGACGACTGGTTCTCTTCAGCTGTTTCGGGAAATAACATCATTGATACTTCCAATGCATCTTTCTATCTGTCCTCATTACAGGCGGGCAATAATATTGGCTTCAACAAAAGAATGTCCGTACCGCTCTATTCTAAATTGAATGGAAAATTATGGCTGGATGCGGTTTATGGCAGAGACTATATTGCTTCAACTACATTGTTGGATTCTACGGCCTTTACCATTGCCTCTAAGAATGGAGATAATCCTGTCAATTGGGTGGGTGGAAGCACAAACTTTCCCGACAAAAATGATCTCGTGGATGTCTATGCCCATATGCGCAGGGACGGCATCACGGTGCATGATTCATTATGGTTTTTCACAGGTGTATCTACCGTAGGAACCTCCGGATCAAGATACTTTGATATAGAACTGTATAAAAATAATTTCGCTTACAATGCCGCAACAGGTCATTTCTCTAGCGCAGGAACCGATGCGGGCCACACGCAATGGAAATTTGACGCCAGCGGGAACATTACCCAAACAGGAGACATGATCGTTGCCGTTAATTTTTCTCCAGGATCTGCCCCTGTCGTGGACGTACGCATCTGGGTGAGCCAGACCACGTTTTCTACCGTAACCCCTGCTTATTTTAGCTTTGGTCCTAACTTTGACGGTTCCACGCCTGCTTTTGGATACGCTTCGATTCTCTCTAAAACGGGGGCCACCAATTTTGGTTCGGGAATATCCAATTATTCGGCAACGCCTGCACAGGATACAACCTATTCCACGCCTTGGGGAACCGAACAATCAACTAAGAATTGGGGAACTCAATATCAATCATTGCAATTTATTGAAGTAGGTTTAAATCTAACCAGGATTGGCGTCGATCCGGCATTATATACTGCTCAGGGTTTAAGCGCCTGCCAGTCTTTATTTTCCCAGATCTTTTTCAAATCCAGGTCATCCAATTCTTTTACTTCCAATATGCAGGATTTTGTGGAGCCGCTCCAGTTCCTGAGAACACCCGTTATGGATTATTCATTACGTCCCGACACGCTTCGTTGTAACCGGCCGGTTGGCACAATCCAGATCAGCAACATCACAACATTTGGCTATTACAATTGGCAAACAACCAACGGAAATATCACGACATCGAATACTGATAGTTCTCAAATCAATATCAATAAACCAGGAACCTATATCGTGCATGCTTCTGCGGCACAGGGTTGCCCGGCAACCAGGACAGACACAGTTGTCATTCCAATCGATACTTTTCCTCCGGTGGCTTCCATTGCAGCCGGAATAGGATCAAACTTTTCTTATTTGCAGTTTTATGGAGGAGACCTGAATGCCAGCAATTATTCCACTCCCTTTGGAGGATCCCAGGGATTATTATGGAACTGGAGCGGGCCTAAAGCATTTTCTTCAACCATACAAAATCCAACAACTGATACGGCATGGGGTACCTATCAGCTCATTGTAACAGAAAAAAGAAATGGTTGTACCGATACCGCCACGAAAACGCTGAACTATCTGGATTTTGCAAGTTTAGCCGGAAGGTCGATGAATTTAAGCGGGATTTATGCCAACCAATCCATACTGCTGCGTTGGGCAGACAAGGGTCAGATAAATACCGACTTTTTTGAAATCGAAAGATCTTTGAATGGTCTTGATTTCAATAAAATCGGCACTGTGACCAAGTCAGATAACCCCTTATCGTTCACGGACACCCATCCTTATTACGGCGACAATTTATACCGGATCAAATCGATCACCCGGGATGGACAGGTGTTGTATTCAAACATCGCGAAGGTCAGTGCAGACCTTACGAAACTGCAGAAATTTTATTTGATCAGAAATTATACAGGGAGTGGGGCTTCCCTGGTAAGCAATGTCGATAAAGCTGATCAGGGAACCTTGGTCATATATAATATCGCGGGACAAATTTTACGCACGAAAAATATACAGCTCAACCAGGGAATGAATATTGTTGAACTCCCAATCAATGATCGTCTGAAAAACTCAGTGATCGTCGTCTCACTATTTATGAACAACCAACTGGCCTTTACTCAAAAAACAATTTATTAAACCAGGTTAATGTAACACCTGACTTTTCATTTCCCTCCAAAGTCCCCTAGCACGGCTTCGAATACCTGTTGCCGTATCGGGCCGACATCATAATACTGACCGGTTTTCAATAGGCCCATGTTCTGCCGGTTGATCAGCAGGATAATGGAAATACCCAACTGCGGAATCACGGTAATGCTGGTGCCCGTAAACCCGGTATGACCGAAACTTCCTTCAGGGGCATTCTTCATAAATGAATTAGCAACATCCATCATCCAGCCGAGCCCGTTATTGAATTTGTCTTTTGTTAGAAAGGCATCAATTGTTTTCTCTGAAATAAACTGCACCGCGCCAACCCTTCCCTTATTCATCAGCATGTCTACCAGCTTCTGTATATCGTCAACGGTAGAAAACAGTCCTGCTGCGCCGGAAATTCCATTATTCGCGTACCAGGCATTGCCGTCATTTACTTCACCTCTCAACGTATAGGCACGCCAGCCATTCCATTCGCGGGGATCAATTCCCTTTACGGCGAATCCAAGGGTAGAATCATAGACCATTCGCTTTTCATAAGGATTGCCATGCGAGGTAGCGGCAATTTTGGCGAACTTTTTCTTTTGCAGCGGGTTGTATGTCGTGTTCTGCATGCCTAATGGGATAAAAATATTTTGTTCCATAAATTGTTGCAGCGGCAAACGGGCGATCTGCTCTATGATCTCACCGAGAATAACAAAGCCCAGATCGCTGTACCGGCGCTGCGCTCCAACAGGATATTTCAGCGGCAATTCACCGATCATTTTATAGCTTTCTTCTTTATTCCGGCAGCGATAATACAATGGGTACCATTCATAAAGGCCAGCAGTATGCGTAAGTAAATGACGAATGGTTATGGCGCTTTTATCGGCACTGTTGAAAGCCTGAATATATTTTCCAACAGGGTCGTCTATTTTTAAAAGCCCCCGGTCTGCAAGCAACATAATAGATGTGGTGGTGCCTACCACTTTGGTAAGCGAAGCAATATCAAAAAGATGCCCGGCGGTCATTTCCTCAGGAGGGTTTATGAGTTGGTGGTTTGCATCATATTTTTGGGCATAGCCATAAGCTTTTCTATATATAATGCTCCCTCCGATCTTGATTTGAATAACAGCTCCCGGGATTTTATCTGCGTCTACCTGGCTTTGAAGGACGCTGTCAATTTCTGCAACCAACTTACCATTAGAAGCGGTCCGGTCTCTATGCTGGGCATTCGAAACAAAAGAAACTGCATGAAGCAAAAGAAATAAAGGCAGGATTTGTTTGTTCATATTTTATTTTTGGACCTTCTCTTACAAAATCGTTCAACTAGACTTCATTGTATGTAAGCAATATAACAAACTCCGCCCCTTCCCCTTCTTCGGAACTCACTGTCAATGTCCCTCCGTTCGCTTTAATGATCTGATAACTTAGTGATAGACCGAGCCCGATTCCCTGCCCTGTTGGCTTGGTCGTAAAAAATGGCTGAAATATTTTATCGATCACCTTCTGCGGAATACCAATGCCATTATCTTTCACTTTGATCTCTACTTTTCCATCCAGCTTTCTGGTGCTCATTGAAACAATGGGTTGATAGCCCTCAGGCTGTATTTTTTTCTTCTCAGAAACAACATAAAAAGCATTGTTGCAGAGGCTAAGCAAAACATGACCCAGGTCACCGCGGATCAGAGTTATTTTTCCGATGTTTTCATCAAAATGCGTTTCCATTGTTGCATAGAGTGTTTGGTCCTTTGCACGCATTCCGCGATAACTGAGCTGAAGATATTCGGCTGCCAGCGTATTGAGGTCTGTTGGCTCAGGATTGCCCCGCGCCGACCGGGAATGCGCAAGCATTCCTTTGACTATGGCATCTGCCCGGTTGACGTGGTGAATGATCTTCTCTTCATTTTCTTCAAGATTTGCTGCAAAGACATTGACCTCTTCCAAATTTCCCTTCCCTATTTCTAATTTCATTTCTGCGATCAGTTCTTTGTTTACCTCCGAAAAATTCTTTACAAAGTTCAATGGGTTTTCAATTTCATGGGCAATGCCCGCTGTCAGTTCGCCAAGAGATGCCATTTTTTCTGATTGGATCAATTGGATCTGTGTTGTTCGAAGGGTCGTCAAGGTAGATTGCAATTCAGTCTTCTGGCTGGATAATAGTGCATTTGCCTTTTGTCTTTGCCTATTGGCTGTCCATAAAACCAACGCCACGATCAGAAAGCCGATCAGACCCGCGAGCAATAACGTGATCCTTGCCTTGTAACGGTAGGCCGATTGAGCGGCATCCATTTGTTGCTGTCTTTGGGTCTCATCAAAATCTATATTTTTAAACTGCTGGGCCTGTTTCGAATTAAAAAGACTGTCATTCATTCTGATGATCAATTCCTGGTACTTCACAATGCTGTCCTTATTGGGTGTGGATCTAAAATATCCTGCAAGCGCAGTATAACATCGAAGTAAAAGATCGGGCGAGCGGAGATCCTGTGCAACAGCCAACGCTTTCCTCGCATAATAAAAAGTTGAGTCTTTTTGCCCTTCTTGTTTATACAATTCGGCCAATAAAAGTTTTCCTGCAACGACCCCTCTCAAGTAATTCTGTTCGATGCTTTCATTAATTCCTCTCCTGTAATTATGCTGTGGCAATGGCTTATTGCCCAGGGCCGTTTGTATTCTTCCCAGGTTTAATAGAATACTGCCAAGATATTTCACAAACCCCTTTTGGATAGAGAGATCATACGCGCGTTGTTCGCACATCAGAGCGGAATCTGTTTTTTGCAGGGACAGGTAAAGTCGTCCCAAAGTGATATAGGTTGTGACCAGTCCAATGATGTGCCCTGCTTCTTTTGCAAGTCGCAATGAATAATGATAGTGGTAGAATTCTTTAACTGTATCGTTGGTATTGCTGTATAAAATGCCCGTGTACAAATGAACCCTGGCCAATACGCGTTGGCGTAGCATCAGGGGCGTTACGGGATGAGTTAAAAATTCATTTTCTTCAATATATTGCCCGGGCAGCACATGTTGCTCGCTTGCAGGATCTCCGGCAGTGGCCAGCGCCGGTAATAATAATTGCAATGACCGGGGATAGTTTCCGAGGTTCAAATAGGCATAACCCATCTGGGCCTTGGCATTGGCTTCGTTTAATTTGAAATTCAGTTTTTTTGACAGGCCCAGAAGCTGTTCTGCAAAATAAACACAGCTGTCGGGCCTGGTTTCTTTATAGGCTTCGACAATGGTGGTATACAGGGCAATTTTTGCGGTATCATTTTTCTCAATCTCAATGCTATGCCTCAGGCTATCCAGATACTGTTGCTGCGCATCAAGAGATGAAGGGTGAGCCAGTGGCAAAAGAATGCCGATGAGCCACTTATTCATAAAGGCTTGAAAGTTATCAGGAAGAAAATAGTATATCCGGCCATGCAAGTAAAAGATAAGCTAATTTATGATAAAGCTTGAAAATCTGATACAGGAATGATCAGCAGATCAGTTGCGAACCGATCTCTATTCCCACCTAAACAATCCGGCTTCCGGGGAAATGGCAAAATTAATTTTCACTGGGTAAATTTCCGGAAGACCCCGACGGAATTGGATTTTCTCCTTTGCCGGCCACTTCATAAATAACCATGATGGCATGGCCGCTATAATGAATCTCTAAAAAATTCGGATCGTTTACAGCCCGGGTAGCCAGGCCTTCCAATATCTCGTGATTGGCATTGGAGAAGATCTTTACTTCTTTCATACAATTTATCCGGTTGCCCATACACCGGAAGGTTTTAGCTATCTACCGGTCTTTATCTGTATCCATTCTCATATTTGATAAAAAATGATCGAGAGATAAAGGCCCGGAGCCAATAACAATAAAAAGAACAAGCAGCACAAGCACCAGTACGGACAACCATAGCTCGGCATTAACATAGGGAGATAAAATATTTACAAAAAACACCGCTCCAAAAACGATCGGCAATTGCAGGAAAGCTGACAGCCTGGTAAAAAGTCCCAAAAAAATAAGCGCCCCTCCTACCAGGTGCATGTAGGTTACATAATAGATAAGCCCCGATATGATTTCCGGCGATTGTCTGATGGCCTTATTTTCAATGATCAGGTAGCGGAGATAAGCGGTATTGTTTAAGAAACTAAATCCTTTAAGAACCAAAAAAAGTCCAAGGAGCATGCGTATGACACCAAGGATCTTAGGATGATGCAAGTCGCCCCAGTTTTTGATTTTATGTGTGATGGTCATAACATCATTTTTATACGTTTAAAAAAGCTTAATGTCTTTTCTTTCTCAAGGGAACAACAATAATCGGAACAACGGCATGCCTGATAATGTATTCCGCCGTGCTTCCTGTTAATACATGCTGCATACCGGTTCTTCCATGTGTACCGATGACAATAAATGTCGTGTGCTGCTTTATGGAAAGATCTATGATATCTTCTTTAGGGTCGCCGATAAATGACACCAGTTCTGTTGACACATCAGGGTGTTTTGCCTGTACTTCCTGTAAAGCTTTCCAGGCGATGTCTTTTCTTGCTTCCCATTGGTTTTCAAAAACCTGCCCGGTATCCGCCGGCATATAATCAATCATTTTATTGATGATGCCTACCAGTGTCACGGTTGCGTTGATCTTTTGCGCAATGGAATATCCTACCTTCTCCACTTCAGGTGAATATTCACTAAAATCCAGCGCGATTAAAATATGATTCATCGTATTTGATTTATGATAAATTAGTTATTCCAAAGCCCATTCCATTTGCTCTTCGTCAACAGCGACGGGTTTCTTTTTATTCCTGAACATGATTAAGAGCGGGATCAGTAACAAAAAGAATAAGCCCAGGTAAATAAATAAATCTTTATACGTTAAAAAGGTAGCTTGGCCGGTAATGCTTTTTGAAATCATGGCATAAGCCTTCATGGTGGCGGTTTGCAGATCGTATCCGTGACTTACCAATGCCCCCGTCATCATTTTTATTCTTTCCTGGGTTGCAGGGTCCGTAGCGGTTATATTTTCGGTGAGATAAGCATAATGCCTGGATGTATCCACGCTGATATAAGTAGTAATTAAAGCGATGCCAATGGAACCGCCCAATTGTCTTACCATATTGCTTAACGCGGTACCCTGGGGAATTTCTACTCCTTCCAGATTTGCGAGGGAAATGGTGGTCAGCGGAATAAAAATTAATCCCATGGCAAGACCGCGGATGATCAAAGGCCAGAAAAAATCATGTTCACCAATCTGCGTGTTCAGCCCACTCATACCATAACAAAAAACATAAAACAGAAACAACCCGATCCCGGCATAAACAGCCGGATGAACCAATTTTCTTTTTAATAAACCACCTACAACAGGCATCATGACGGCTGTTGCCAGACTTCCGGGCAACATGATCAATCCTGTTTGCATGGCAGTAAAGCCCAGCAATCCCTGGCAAAAAATGGGTATGACCAGCGTGGTTCCGTATAGACCCAGACCCAATACAAAATTGAAAAAAGTGCCCGTTGCGAAGGAACGATTATTGAACAATCTCAAGTTGACCATCGGATCTTTTTTATTCAATTCGCGTACAACAAAAAAGATCCCGGCAATGGAAGCAATAACGGTTAGCACAGTGATATACCTTGTTTCGAACCAATCTTCGCTCTGGCCTTTTTCTAACACGATCTGCAAAGAACCGATGGCCGCGATCAACAAGGTCAAAGCCAGCCAATCCATTCTTCCGGCTTTTGCCTTTAATTTTGGTTCTTTTACATAGACCAATGTTAATATCGTGGCGACAATGCCGAAAGGAATATTAATGAAGAAAATCCATTGCCAGGAGAAATTATCTGTGATATAACCTCCTAAGGTCGGGCCAATGGCAGGACCCACAATGACGCCAACACCGAATATAGCATTAGCGAGCCCTAATTCTTCTTTTGGAAAGGTTTCGATTAATATGGCTTGTGCCGTGGACAGTAAACCTCCGCCTCCGATCCCCTGGAGAACCCGGAACGCCACCAGCTCCCATACATTGGAAGATGTTCCGCAAAGAACGGAAGCGATGGTAAAAAGAACAATCGATGCAGCAAAATAGTTTTTACGTCCAAACTTTGAGCTCATCCAGCCCGAAAGGGTGATCATGATCACGTTCGAGATAGCATAACCGGTAATCACCCAGCCAATTTCCTCAAAAGTTGCGCCGAGGTTACCCATCATTTGCGTCAACGATACATTCACGATGGACGTATCGATCAATTGAAGCAAGGCTGCCGAGACAACGGTAAAGATGACAATAATCTTATCTGCAGTAAATTTTGCCATGGCTTTCTCATTCAATTTATAAATGAATAATTATTCATTTATAAAATAAAAAAAATCATCTTTTTACTCCATCCCAGCATAGATTGAACATCTGCTCAACCAGTAGTTTGCTCATTTTCTTATCGCTGTAAATACTATGCTTAACGTATTCCGTGATGCTGCCAACCATAAAAACCAATAAGGTAAAGCTGTCTATGTCTTTCAACAGTTTTTCTGACTTTCCTCTTTCCACCAGTTTGAATAAAGGCTGAATCATTTTGTTGGTAATATCTTTTGTTCTTTCAGTAATAAAAGGAGAATGATTACACTGGTCCATAAAAATAGCATCTTCAAAATGTTCCCTTCTGTATCTCAAAATATTTAACCAGATTATCTTAAAGCCCGCCTTAAAAGGTATAGCGGCATCATAATCCTCAAAATAGGCATCTATTGCGGCCTTCCTGCATTGGGTAAACAACACATTCAGCAAATCATCCTTGCTTGTGAAATAAATATACAAGGTCCCCGTCGCGATCTTGGCAGCATGGGCTATCTCACCCATCGTGATACCCGCAACGCCTTTTTCTTTTACCAATTGGAGCGTCGCTTTGAAAATTTTTTCTATTTTCTTATTGTCCCTCGGCTTCACGAAACAAATTTAAGTGAATATTTATTCATTTAAAAAGAAACCGACGACTTTTTTTAAAAATGATAGCCTTCCTTAAATAATTGTAGGTTATCGCGTTATGTGAATGATTCGATTCTTCCTGGGATCAACTGAAAAACAAATGCCGTGTAATCAGAAAACTTACACGGCATGAGCAAGCGTGTATATCACGCTTCCTTAAGCTCCTTAATATAAGCTGCACTATCCTTAAACGTATCCATATTCATCTCCACTAAAAAAGTTTTTACACCGCCTATTTCAGCAGCGGCATAAAATTCCTTCCAATCGATGACTCCCTTACCAATGGGCACTTCCTTTTTTTCCGGTGTCCAATCAGACATATGGGCGGATATGAATCTTCCCGGATATTTCTTAAAATAATCTGCTGCTTTATACCCGAGATTGATGACTTCTGTTTGAAACTGCATCTTAACGAGCTTAGGATCAAATTCAGACATCAGCGCATCATAAATCAATACCCCGTCGATGGAGGCAAATTCAAATTCATGGTTGTGGAACCCCGCCTGCATACCGGCCTTGCTGATCTTTTCGGCGATTTTATTCATCGCATCGGCGGATTCCTGGTATGTTTTGATCGTGGCCGTTTTGGGCAGCCAGAATGTGGAACAGATCATATAGTTCAGTCCTAACTGCTGGGCAAACTCAATGCGGTCGTCCAGTTTATTCTGCAACTCGGGAAAAGTAAAATGGCAGCTCGGACAGCTCAGACCGGCATCATTGATGACCTTTTTGATCTCCCCGCCCTTCATGGTCGCAAATTTCCCGAATCCGATGCCCGCATAACCCGAAGGAGAGCACATTTCAACGGTTTGATAGCCCATGTCAGCCATCATTTTTAAGGTGCCGGGAAAGTCCTTTGACAGCGCGTCCCGGATAGGAAAGGTTTGAAATCCGAGCGTGTGTTTACCGGCCCGGCCTGACGCCCGGGCGGCATTCAGGGACAGCCGGGAAAGCAAGAGCGCCGAACCAAGACCCATGGAGGCTTGTCCAAGAAATTTTCTTCTGTTTAGTTTATTCATAAAATGTTTATTGATTGATGGATTGAATATAACAAATGGTTTGTAAACAAAAAAAACAGGCCATGGATTTTGGACTTTTGTACAGCCATTTGTAGCGTTTTTGCTACAGGGATATGACTAGAATTCTTACAATAAAATGGCAGGATATACTATGGTAGTGCCTGCCTGAATGATCGTTCTTTATGCAGTCAAAGAGACCTCTTATGAAAACCAGATCCCGCGAATCCCGAATCCAAAGATATAAAACCAAAAAAGGCATGTACAAATACCTGGTTGCACGTTCCTGCAAAGGATCGTCCCAGCCGGGATGGTCTATGAAAAGCCTTTTCGAAACAGTTATCTACTACCTGAGAACCAGTGTCCCTGCTTCCCGCAGTTTTTGAATTTCCCGGAAAACTAGTTTCCGGCATTTCGATTTAACAAGCGCCCCGATCGTATATTTAGGCCTCCTAATAATTCAGGATATCTAAACTCGCCGGGATATGAAAAAAATCGCCCTCTTATTTTCTCTTTATACCTGTTGTTTTTTGTTTGTCTCGGGCCAGGATCAAAGAGGCCGTATGGAATTACCCAAAGTTCCGCCGCCTCAGGACCACTACCAGGATGAATATACTTTTGATCGTGCAACCGCGCCCGAACGCTGGATTACTCAAAAAGAAGGATTACAGGTTTCATTCGTTCCAACGGATCAACATTATTTCAGAACAGAAGTGCCAGATGTAAAAACAACATCGGCATGGGCCGATGCAGGATGGAAGGGAGAACGTTTAAATGCCATGATCCTGGTATGGTCTCCGGATACACTGAGCCAGGTTCGGTTTGTATTGAAAGACCTGGTTAATTCCGCCGGACAGGTTTTGTCTAAAAAGAATATTCAACTGCAGCTCGTGCGCTATGTTGCTTCAAACTATCCTTACAATGCCCGGGATGTGACCTGCGACGTTTCGCCATATAAGGATGTTTATTTAATGCCTGACCGGTTTGAAGCCTTTCAGCGATTCGATGTACCGGGCCGTACCGTAAGACCAGTGTGGGTGTCGCTCGATATCCCCTCCAGCAGTCTGCCCGGTGTTTATCACGGAACAGTAGAGGTTCAATGTGAAAAATATAAAACGACCTTAACCCTGACGATCAGGGTGCAAAAACCATTATTGCCCAAGCCAGCGGCCTGGGAACACCGGCTCGACCTGTGGCAGAATCCATGGGTGATCGCCTGGTACAATCATGTAGAGCCCTGGTCAGAAGAACATAAAGTTTTCCTGAGAAAACATCTTGCCTTATATGCGGGTGCGGGCGGAAAATACATCACCACCTATGCCGTTCATTCTCCCTGGTCCGACAACTCCTACATGATCGAAGAAACGATGATTGAGTGGGTAAAAAGAAAAAATGATTCATGGGCATTCGACTATACCATTTTTGATCAGTATGTGCAACTGGCCATGGAAGCAGGTATTAATAAGGCCATTACCATTTATACACCGGTTCCCTGGGGCAACCGTTTCCGCTTCCTCGATGAAAAAACGGGAAATTATGTCTATGAAGTATGGGCTCCCGGATCAGCTGAATTCAGCAAGGTCTGGAATGCCTTTCTGAGCGATCTTCAAATTCACCTCGTGAAAAAGGGCTGGCTCGAAAAAACATATCTTGGGATCAATGAAAATACGCTCGATCAAACACTCGCAGCTATTAAGGTCATTAAAGCGCATTCTAAAAAATGGAAGATCACGTATGCTGGCAACTGGCACAAGGAATTGGATGGACTGCTCGATGACTATTGTTTTCTCTATGGTAATGAGCCAGGCGTCGATGAAGTAAAAGCCAGATCGGCCAGGGGATTTACCTCAACCTATTATATATGCTGCAATCCGCCCAAACCCAACGATTTTATTTTCTCGCCTCCTGTTGAAGGCAGGTGGTTGGGTTGGTACTCCGCTGCACATCAGTACAATGGTTTTTTGCGCTGGGCTTATGATGCCTGGCCCGCAGATCCGGCGCGGGATGCACGTCATACCTTATGGCCCGCAGGTGATTGTTTCCTGGTATACCCGGGTGGAAATAGTTGCGTCCGGTTTGAAAAATTAAGAGAAGGAATTGTGGATTTTGAAAAGATCAGGATATTGAGAAAGAAACTATCTGCTTCTCCCGACAAAGAAATTAAACGTCAGGTGAAAGCACTTGACGATCATTTGAATTCGCTCCTTACTGAACATGATTTTAATACAGAAAAAATTATCTCAGACGTAGACAACGGAAGAAAATTAATCGAAGCATTGAGTGACAAATTGCAAAACTAACCCTCGTGAAAATCAACTTTTCTGTTTTACTGTTTACCTGCCTGCTAACAGCACGGGCCATGGCCAACGATAACGGCCATCTATTGTGTACGGAATATGACGATTATAAACTGACCCATGAATTAACGCCGTTTGGTCCGATTCCTACCGCATACGATCCCAATGGGGTTTATCCTTACATCAGTTATTGCGAGACATCTAACCGTCCCGTGCTAAAAAAATATCATTTTATCATGTTGGAAAACGACCAGCTAAAAATAACCCTTTGTCCTGATCTCGGGGGCAAAGTGACTTCCATGATCCTTAAACCTACGGGAAAAGAAATTCTATATGCACCCGAAGTGATCCGCTATACCAGGATTTTACCGCGGTTCTATTTTGTTGCGGGCGGAATTGAAGTGAGTTTTCCCATCTCGCATTCCCCGGTTCAAAATGAAAAGCTGGTCTATAAAATTGACAGAACAGCAGACCGAATTTATGTTACCTGTGGCGAAAGGGAGTTGCGGTTTGGCATGCAGTGGTCGGTAGAATATTCGCTGGGCCCAAGCGATCGTTTTCTATCGCAGCGGGTTGTTTACTATAATCCCGGCAGTTCAACCCATCCGTGGATGTCCTGGTCCAATGCCGCCTTAGCTTCTGCTCCCGATACCAAATTTTATTTCCCAAAAGGAAAAGTCTTGTCTCATTCTTCTGTCATCGACACGATAGATTGGGAAAAGAAAGGACCAAAGACCGAATCGGATATCAAAGAAATGACGGGCTATTTTTGGATAACAAAAGACGTCAATGCATTCGGAACGTATACGCCTTCAACAGGCACCGGTTTATATCATGTCGCAGATGAGAAGCTGGCGGGCGGCGTAAAATTATGGAGTTACGGTGTTGCGGATGATAGTGCCTGGTCGCTGTTGAGTACGGCGGCACATCAAACCTATCTTGAAATACAGGGAGGTCCGCTGGGAGATCAGTCCATTAAAGCCGTGCTGCAACCAAAAGAAATGAAATGGCATGTGGAATACTGGTTTCCCACGGACCATCCTTTGGATATCTATTCCCTGCAGGTTCCTGCTACTCATTTCAGACCAATCAAAGAAATTCCGATTTTCCAATGGGCGAGAGTACAAGAAGTAAACATTTGGAAAGCATTGGTCAGTGCCTATTCGGCAAAAACCAAACCTCCTCAACCGCCTTCGGTTGATCAAAATTGCTGGGCGCCATCCGGTATGGAAAACCTTGCCGATGCATTCAAGTGGGCCATGCAGATCAGCCAGGGCCCACAGACTGAATTATGGAGATTTTATTATGGAACCTGGCTCGCAGGCTGCGGTGCGCCCGACGAAGCCGTACAAGTTCTTTCAAAAACCCATCTCGGCATAGCCGAAGTGATGCTGGCCAGATTATATAAACTGAAAGGAAACAATAAAGCCGCAGCCGATGCGATCGAATCAGTTAAGGAGCCCTGGCTTCAATTGCATCCGCAGGTCATGGTGGAAAGAGATAAGTTGCTTCGAAGCCTCGGACTGCAAACCATTCGGGAACGGGCACAATGGTTGTCGAGGGTGGATGCACTGAAGGATGAATGGATCATGGAAAGAAAAGTACAGCTCCTCATCGATCAGGGCGAAATTCAACAGGCTAAGGAATTGCTTTTGTCAGTTCCCTTCCAAAAAGTACATCAAACCTATACGCGCACGGGGCTGTGGAAACAGATCAGCGAGAAACTGAATATTCCTTTTCTTCCGGTTCCATTGACACTGGGGGAAGACAGGTTGGCCAATTTCGGAGCATACAGAGAATATGAATAACCGTTAGGCGATCGTATTCCTGACGGCAGGAATTTCGATGGTTGCCCTGATCTTATGCAACGAGGGCCGTATCAACAGCAACGCAGGCAATGTGATCATCAGGGAGCCATTGATCACCATAACGGTGTGTATGCCAAATTTATCGGCTGCCATGCCCACCAGCCAGGCGGCGACGGGCTGTAATCCATAAATGATCATCATAAAAGTGCTCAGTATACGGGCGCGCAGATGGACCGGCGTGAGTTCCTGGGCCAGACCAATAGAGAGCGTGAGTACATTCGCGGCACCCAGGCTGGCCATAAACTGACAGAGCATGGCCAGCGGAAGCGTAGAGCACAAGGAGAACAATACATACCAGCATCCTGCCCACATCACGGCGCCACCAATGGCCAGGCATGACCGTTTGATTTGCTGAACAAAAGGCAGCACCAGTACAATGCCCACCAGTGCGCCCGCGCCCGCTGAGCCGATCAATTGTCCCAGGGTTCGGGCATTGCCTTTTAATACGATGGAAGAGAATGCGGGCAATAACTGCACGATGGACATTCCGAAAAAAGCCTGGACGGCTGAAAAGAGAATAATGAACCGGAGCAATTTCTGCTGATGAAAAAATTTCAGTCCCTGCCTGAACCGACTGAGGCCGCCACCCGTTTCTTTTTTTTCTTTTATACCGGACCAGATCATGAATATACAGACGACGGACACCATGATGCTGATGCCATTCAGCCAGAATGCCGGTGCAAGACCAACCGATGCAATCAGCCATCCTGCCAACGCTGGTCCTGCCAGGCGCGTGAGTTGGTTGATGGTATTGTTCAGGGCAATAGCTTTCCTGATATTGCCGGGGCCTGCAATGTCTCCAATAAATGCCTGCTCTGCAGTAACATTAAAAGCGGTAACTGTACCCAGTAAAAATGCCAGGATATAGACGTGTATAAGGACCAGCCGGTCGGTCTGGATGAGCAGCGCCAATATGAAAGCGAGCAGCATTGCCAATACCTGCGTAAGCAGGAGTATCTTCCTCCTGTCAAATCGGTCCGAAAAAACACCTACCCATGGTCCAAAAAGAAAAAAAGGGATCTGCGTTAAAAAAGCCACGATGCCAAGTGCTGTCGCTTTGTGTGTCAGTTGCCATACTACCCAGGCCTGCGCGGTTTGTTGCATCCAGTCACCCAGCAGACTGATCACCTGGCCGGTCATATAAATACGAATGCCTCTTATCCTGAGGGTAGAGAAATTCTCTCCGATCAGCCTGATCTTACCCATGATATTTTTCCCGGCAGCCGGTCTCATCTATACCTGTAAAATTGGGACCGAAGATAAACAGAGATTACCTGGTATTGACATGCCGCTTAACGGCCAGCCAGGTGCGCCCTTAACATCCAGGCCATTTTCTCGTGGGTTTCGAGGAGTCCCGTGACAAAATCTGCCGTGCCTGCGTCATTCAATTCATCCGTGAGTTGATTGATATAGCCACGGAGTGTAACGCTCAAATCCTGGTGGTCTTCAAGCAGCGATGTGATGAAACCTGCACTGTTATTCGGTTGCCTGGATTGCTCCGTAAGATGGGTCAGTTCCAGGAATGAGGCGAGTGTTGCGGGCGCATAATGACCGAGGGTCCTGATCCTTTCTGCCACGGTATCCACCAGCTCGGCCAGCTCCTGATACTGTTTTTCAAAAAAGAGGTGCTTGCTATGGAAATCCATGCCCTCTACATTCCAATGAGCGTTCAATGTTTTCACGTATAAAACGAATTCATCGGCCAGCACGTTGCAAAGCAATTTTGCAACAGAATCGATTTCTTTTGGTTTAATACCTATTTCCGCTTGCATAAAAAAAGTTTTGAGTAAAATTAGTTTTTATTGGCCGAAAAAAATAAAGTAGCTGACCTGTACGGGTAAGACCAATTTGCGGGAACGATCATGCCCGCCGGATGTCTAAATCAGCGGTTCGACATGACGAAAATCATGGTACCATCGTCTTGAAATCATGAATATAACGGCTCTTATGTGTTTAATTTGAGTTATACCTTTAAATCGAACCAAATGAGAAATAGCCGTTTTTATCTCGCCAAATACTTTTCGGTAAATGATGTGCAGAAACGCTTCTCCTGGCTCTTTCCTTATTTAATGTTGAATTTCTTTAAAAACCGACATGACGGCAATGCCATTAGTGGCCAAAGTGTAATGTATCGCCCCGATGTCAAAATAGAAGAAATGAAATTGAAATTTAGTGATGGAGAATTTGAAATCAGCGATTCCATGACCGTTGCTGAGCTGGAAAACAAATTATATGACCAGTTTGGTTTATCCGCGCAGGTGTCCAGGAAAGCTGGTAACCTTTGGTTCGAAACTTCCGGGACCAATAACTGGACATTAAAGGCACAAAATGATCATGGACGGGAGATATCTCCTCAACAACCGAAAAACCCCGAAAACTTCATTGAAATTCCTTACGCAGGCTGATTTGCATGCTCTTCATTAAAAATTACCGCTCACACTATTTATGTGTTAATTATCCCTTTCGCGCTTTCGGCTTTTGCCCTAAAAGATATCTTTGCGCCGGTTGACCAGAAATTATTTTCCAGACCTAACATGCAGAACCTTAATGAGACGATTAACCATAACTATTTTTTTTAGCTGCCTCTTATTTTTTGCACATGCTCAGGATCCGACTTCGAAAATAACCGTGAAAGGATCTGTTACGGATTCCCTCTCCGGTAAACCGCTCGCCTACGTAACGGTTGTTTTGCAGGACAATAAAACCCAGCTTGCCGTAAAATCCGCGCTATCGTCAGATGACGGGCATTTCACCATGTCGGGTTCGGGTGAAAAAACATATAACCTGGTATTGGCATTTATCGGTTACACGAATAAAAACATCGCCATTCCAAAAGGCCAGCCCCTTGTCGATATAGGCAATATCCTGCTGGCCCCATCGGGGAAACAGTTGAAAGATGTAACGGTTACGGCCACCCGGCCGGTGATGAAGAGGGAAATCGACGGCATCAGCTACGACGTGACCGCCGATCCCGAAAGTGTGGCGCTGTCTGCATTGGATATCATGCGAAAAGTGCCTTTGTTATCGGTTGACGCATCGGATAACATCAAACTGAAAGGAAGCGGCAACTACAAAATATTGCTTAACGGCAAGGAATCGGCGCTGATCGCTAAAAATCCTTCCGATGTGCTGCGGGCCATGCCGGCAACGAATATTGAAAAAATCGAAGTGATCACCACGCCCCCGGCCAAATATGATGCGGAAGGACTGGCCGGCATCATCAACATTATAACGAAAAAAAATGTTGACCAGGGATATAATATTGGCGTGAATGGCCGGTACAATTCGGTTTGGGGGCCCGGCGTCAACCTCAACGGCACTTTCAAACAGGGCAAATTTGGATTGTCGGGTTATATGGGTTACAATTCTTTTGCTCAACAAACCACTGCTTTTGGAAACACGCAGACTTTCTTCGCCGATAATACGGTGTTGACACAGGATGGTACAAATAAATTCAATGGCCAGCGCCATTACGGCGATCTTGAATTAAGCTATGAATTAGACAGCCTGAACCTCCTGACCGGCTCCGTAGAATTATTTCAGGGCGTCAATTACCAAAACAATAGCCAGCTTTCCCAAACCTCTGATCAGTACAAGATAGTTCAGCAAAAATATGCGGTAACAAGTAGCGGGAATAACAGTTTCGGGGGCTATGGAGCGGCTTTTAATTACCAGCGGGGATTTAAAAAAGATAAGAACAGGTTGCTGACCTTATCCTACAAATACAATTATTCCCCGTCAAGACAATACAACAACAATACTTTTAACGACAAGTTGAATTTTAGTTCCCCCAATTACGAGCAATACAATGACGCCGGCAATAAGGAACAAACCATCCAATTGGATTATGTGCATCCATTCAGGAAATTAACTCTCGAAGCTGGTGGAAAAGCAATCATCAGGACAAATTTCAGCAATTTTCAAACCAACAATTATGATGATGTTTCGGGCGATTACATCATCAGTCCGTCTCAAACCAATGATTTCAATTATCAGCAGCACATTTATAGCGTATATAATTCATACCAATATAAATTGGAAAAATGGACGTTTAAAGCCGGTTTACGTTTTGAGCATACCGGTATCAATGCTAATTTTCTGTCCGACAGCAGTTCAGTTCACCAGCAATACGGTAATTTAATTCCTTCAGTGTCGATCCAGCGAAATTTTGCCAAAAGCAGTTTCAATTTTGGATATACCGACCGCATCAGCCGGCCCGGCATTTATCAGCTCAATCCATTTGTTGATCAGTCCAATCCGAAGTTTATCAATACCGGCAATCCTAATCTGAAGCCCGAATTAAACCATACCCTTGAACTCAATTACAGCAACTTCTCCAAAAGCGCCATCAATATCGGCCTAAGCTATGCCTTTACCAAGAATGCCATTCAAAATGTGACGAGGCTGGAAGTCGTCGACAGGCCAAACAACACGCAGGATACCGTTACCCTGACCACATTCGAGAACCTGGGCAGCAATAGCAGGCTGGGATTGAGTTTTAATATTAACCTGACCCTGACCAAGGGCCTTACAGTTAGTCTAAACGGACAGGTATCGCATGTGTGGCTGGCTGGCACTTATAACGGGCAACTCTACCACAATGAAGGCAATTTGGGAAATGCGTTCATGAATGCGGGATATAAGTTTGGTAATGGTTTCCGTTTTGGTATTGACGCAGGATTGTTTAGTGGAGACGTCAACCTGCAAGGGAGATCCAGCGGATTCATTTATTCCTCTTATGTTTTTTCAAAAAGTTTTCTCAATAAAAAACTTACGTTATCCCTCGTGTCGAACAATCCCTATAGTAAGGTCTTTACATACAGGTCATATACCACAACGCCAGATTTTCATCAATCCTTATTTAACCAGGAGCCATACCGCACTTTCGCGCTCCGTTTCAATTACAAATTTGGAAAGCTGAACAGCGACATCAAAAAAAACCAGCGGGGAATCAATAATGATGATACCAAAGCGGGAAAGTCAAGCAGCGGCAATCAATAAATAAAGACATGGAATAATCCGTGCAACCCGATTTTTAATTGTAAATTATTCGGGTTCGCAAATGATATCAACATGTTTATAGGCGCCGGGAATATTTTGTTGATTGGATCCGTCTTATTGCTGATCAGTATTATCGCTGGCAAAACCACCAACAGGCTGGGCGTTCCCACACTGATATTTTTTTTGATCGTGGGCGTGCTGGCCGGCTCTGAAGGAATTGGAGGAATACATTTTGACAATACAGCCATTGCACAATTCATCGGAATTGTGGCGCTCAATTTCATACTTTTTTCTGGCGGCCTCGATACCGACTGGCAAAGCATTAAACCCATTCTGTGGCGGGGGATTTCCTTGTCCACTTTAGGAGTCCTGCTTACCGCGCTTGCAGTAGGCGTTTTTGTTCATTATGTTCTGGGCTTCACCATCTGGGAAGGACTTTTGCTTGGCGCCATTGTATCCGCCACAGATGCAGCGGCTGTCTTCTCCATTTTGCGCAATAAGGGTATTGCATTGAAGGGGAGCCTAAGGCCTGTGCTTGAATTGGAAAGTGGCAGTAACGATCCGATGGCCTATTTTTCTAACCATTACATTAACCGGCGTAGTTGCTTCCGGCGGTGCCCAGGGCGTTGAATTGATCGTTTCGTTCCTGAAGGAATTTATTATTGGCGGAGCATTGGGTTATATCATGGGCAGGGGAAGCGTGTGGCTGATCAACAACATTAAACTGGAAACAGAAGGCCTTTATCCTGTACTTACGCTTGGCCTGGCTATTTTCACTTATTCGCTTACCCACGCCATCGGCGGAAATGGCTTCCTGGCCATTTATTTGTGCGCAGTGATCATGGGCAATAGCCATATGGTGCACAAAAGAAGCCTCATCAGGTTTTACGATGGCCAGGCCTGGCTGATGCAAATCGTACTGTTTCTTACCCTGGGCCTGCTGGTTTTTCCTTCACGCATCATGCCATTGATTGGCATGGGTCTGTTGATCTCCGCATTTTTAATATTTGTAGCGAGACCCCTGGGTGTTTTTATTTCGCTCGCCTTTTTTAAATTAAATGTCAGGACCAAGTTATTTATTTCCTGGGTTGGCCTGAGGGGTGGCGTGCCCATTGTCTTCGCCACTTATCCTTTGCTCGCAGGCATAAATAAGGCCGATCTGATTTTTAACCTGGTATTTTTTATTTCAATCACCTCTGTGCTTTTACAGGGAACGACCCTCTCGTATGTGGCCAGGCTATTACATGTTACCGTTCCGCCAAAAGCCAAACGGAGAATTGGACTTGACTTTGAACTGACGGATCATATCAAATCTGAAATGGCAGAAATCAGGCTGCCGGAATATGCAAAATCGGTGGGGATGCGTATTGTCGAACTCACCGTTCCACCCACAACCACCATCCTGGCCATCAAAAGAGGTGGCAATTATATATCACCTAACGGATCTACCAAGCTGTTGGCAAACGATGTGCTCTATGTGCTTGCGGAAGATAAGGCCGCACTAGAATCTCTTGAACATACATTGGAGATAGAATGAAACCCCCTGGCTTGTTTATCAACCCTTATTCACAATTGTCTATATATTTGGCTGATCTATTGATCACATCAATTTTTATCAATGAAAATAGCACTTCCTTTATTCATACTGTTTTTTTCATGCGTTGAGTGTCTGGGACAAACCTATATATCCCTGGCGCCAAGCCTCACCAATGAGCCGGGCACATTTCTTGAAAAATCGAATATTGCCCTGGAGATCGGCCGGCAATGGGATGTATTCAGCCTGGGTCTTGATGTTGGGAAAACCAGTTTGGCCAAAGTAACCGGGCGGGATACGACCGCCTATCTGGAGCTTCGCCCAAACCTGAACGTATTTCAGCAGGGCAAGTTTACGAACACGTTTACAGCCGGGATAGGATATCTTTTCAACGCAAAGGAAAACCTGATGACCGAACTGACTTCCGGTATAGAATATGCGATGAATGAGAAACTGCACCTCAACGTATACTTTGGGCAATATTATTACAGCGGCAGAACCTCGGCCAGCAGTGTTACTTTTTTTGGTATCTCCGGCATGTGGTATTTCTCGCCGAACAACAGTGGATCTTTGATAAAGAATCAAAAAACAGCCACCCCATAGAACAAATGCATCAGGATTTAATTTGTTTAAAGTAAGCGCAGACGGTATTCATCGGGCATATGTCGCATTTCGGATTAGTAGGCCTGCAGATCTCCCTGCCAAGAAACGACATCGCCATGCCCGCATCCCATTGCTTTTGGGGAAGGATATCCATGATCTGTTTTTCAATTTTCTTTGGGTCAGTGCCTGTGGCTATACCAAGTCTTGGCGCCACCCGCTGTACGTGCAGGTCAACAATCACGCCTTCTGCCGGAGCGCCCGCTTCGCGTAGAATCACATTCGCTGATTTTCTTCCAATTCCGGGTAAGGCAGTGAGTTGATCGAGAGTAAGTGGAATTTTACTGTCCGTCTTTATTTTTTGCCCTATTTCCATCAGCCATTTTACTTTATTGTCTGCATACCGCACCCCGCCGATTTGCCTTAACAAGGTTTCCGGAGTTGCTTTTGCAAGCGCGCTCATATCCGGAAAAGCGGCAAATATTGTGGGCGCAAGCTGATTGATGTGTTTGTCTGAGTCCTGCGCGGATAAAATGACCATTACAAGCAGCTGGTACACATTTTTGTACTCTAACGGATGACGCTTGTTTTTATACTTTTTAAGCAGCGGCTTGATGGCTTCTTGCCAGTCGGTTTTGGCAGGCATGGTTAACTTCTTTAAAATTAAAGTCAACACAAATTAATGCCATTATTTTAAGATTGACCCTAACAGGCCCAGAATATGTCTGAATATTCCTCGGCTGGTGAAAAAGCGGGTTGTTCTTTCAACTGGATTCCGATTTTTTCCAACTGTTCCTTACTTAATATTTTTTCCAGGTGCGGAAAAAGCTGACGCTCTTCAAAGCGAACATGGTTGTCGACCTTATCAGCGAGTTGCCCGAGTAGTTTTTCAACCCGGCTGGTCGAATGATTTGCCATTTCATGAACTTCTTCCTGGATCGTCAAATGCTCGCGAATTGCTTTCTGAACCATTTCGTCCTGTACCAGCGCAAAAAGCATTTTTTCTTCCGCCAGGAAATGGGGTTGCAAATGCTGGTGCCAAAAGAAAGCGACATAGTTAACGATGCGTTCCATAGCCACTTTATTTTTTAATCCGCGTCTTATTTTCCAACTAAACAACAAGGTAAAATGATGTTCCCTGGAGAATTGCAGAAGATGCTCATTGCGCCTGATGGGTTTCTGATTCATACTAATATGATTAGGGTCCATATAAAATAAACTGCCGAAGCTTATCCGGATCAATCAACCTGATTGATTTTCCTGAAGTACTGATTATGTTTGCCCTGATCAATTCCTGGAAGAACTTAAATAGGGTTTCATAAGTTGTTCCTGCAAAAGACGCAATATCCTGGCGGCTTATGTCCGGTACGATATGCGCTTTTTGATCCATTCCAAAAAAATCGCAGATATCAAGTAAGGCGGTGGCGATTCTTCCTTTCACCTCCATAAGTGCGAGATCGCGCATGCGTTTTTCTGCCTTTTGTAGTTCAAGGGCGTAAAACTGCATCAACTGGTAGGTAAGTGATGCATTCGTCTTCAGGCTGGTTTCTAAAAATTCGACCGGAATAAAACAGGATTTGGTTTCCTCCATCGCCGTGGCTGAAATCGGATAAGTATCACCGATACCCAGGCCCCGGTGTCCAACGATATCGCCTGTCTTTGCAAAGCGGATGATCAGTTCCTTGGGATCGGTCCACTGCTTGTGAATTTTTACTGAGCCTGAAAGCAAGCAATGGATCCCTGTTACTTTTTCACCTTCCTTAAATATTTGTCTTCCTTTTTTGAAAAGAACGGTCTTTTTTTCCAGGGCGATTAAACCTCGCCATTCCGGAATGCAGTAACGGCATAAAAAACAATCCGTGAGGTTGCAGGATGACTTGATCATAATTCAAGGTTACCCAAAAATACGTCATTTAGACATAATATTGCCTATATAATATAATAATCATAAAAAAATAAGATAATATTTCACAAAGCATAGTATAGGCTATATTTTTGCAGTCTATTGTAAAACCTGAAACATGAATTCCGATGCTGGTGCAATCCCAATTTCCGTTTCCCTGGGTGGATTGAATGAACGAAACTTAGCGATCAAAGAATCCCCGGTCAATAAGCGTGTCCTGTATCTCAGCATACAGGCGGTATTCAATGCGATTTTCATTGGCCTGATCGCCAAATGCCTCGTTTATCTGATCGATCTGATCACCAATCTCTCTTTTTACGGTAGGTTTTCCGTCCAACCCATCTCGCCAGCAGGAAATCATCTTGGCTGGATGGTTGTTTTTATTCCTATCGCTGGCAGTCTGCTCGTTGGATTGATGGCCCGGTTTGGGTCAAAAGCAATTACGGGTCATGGGATACCTGAAGCGATGGAAAAAATTATTACTGAGGACGCAAAAATACCTCCCGTTATAACTTTTTTAAAGCCCTTGTCGGCAGCCATTTCCATTGGTACGGGAGGGCCATTCGGAGCAGAGGGTCCGATCATCGCGACCGGCGGCGCGTTCGGATCCTTAACGGGTCAGTTCATGCATATCTCTTCAAGTGAAAGAAAGATTATTCTTGCTGCCGGCGCCTGCGCCGGCATGGCGGCCATTTTCGGCAGTCCCCTGGCGGCCGTTTTGCTTGCTATTGAATTGTTATTATTCGAATTTTCGCCGCGCTCCATTATTCCTGTAGCAATAGGATGCATCGCCGGAGCCGGCATGCACATCGTTTTGTTTGGCAGTCAACCCATATTTGATATGCGGCCAGTTCCTGTTGCCTCCGATGTCTCTTTGCTGATTTATGTTTTTTTTGGATTGGTCACAGGAGTAGTTGCTGCCCTAATTTCCAAATCAATCTATGCAATTGAAGACCTGTTCGAAAAACTACCCATTCACTGGATGTGGTGGCCCGCGCTCGGCGCAGTAGCCATTGGCATCACGGGATATATTGCGCCCTATACGATGGGGGTTGGATACGATAATATTCGCAGGTTGTTGACCGGGTCCCTGCCCTTGACTGTGTTATTATCCCTATGTCTTCTGAAATATATATCCTGGTCCATTTCACTAGGTAGCGGTACCTCAGGCGGAACCCTGGCACCACTCTTCACCATTGGCGGTGCGCTGGGGGCGCTGCTTGCATCGGCCACGTTACATGTATTTCCAACTGCCCCAGTCCATCTGGCGACTGCTGCACTGATCGGGATGGCAGCCATGTTTGCCGGCGCATCCCGGGCCTTGCTCACTTCTATCATCTTTGCCTTGGAAACGACGGGTCAGTCCAACGCATTGTTGCCGCTCCTGGGCGCATGTATAGCGGCCTATTTTGTTTCATTTTTCCTGATGAAAGGAAGTATCATGACCGAAAAGATTAAACGGCGTGGCATCAACGCACCCGACGCCTATGAGCCAGATATCCTGCGAACGGCCAAAGTTGCGAGATTACTTAAACGGGCGGAAGGACCACAGCACAGTCTGCCCCATATTTACGAGACGGATGATGTGGGGTTCGCAGCTGAAATGATGGGAAAATACGATACTGATGCTTTGCTGGTATTGGAAAGCAAGGATAGCCAGATCGTTTCCGGCCTCATTACTTCTTCGGCCATCTTATCTTATTACAGTCAGCAAAAACAAAAAGAACATGAATACCAGTCGCCCGGAAAAACCCGTCGTATGATGGTACAGGGAAGAAAATTCTTTCAGAAAAATCGTCCCTCGCCCAATACTTAAAACCGTATTCAATCACACGTAAACCTTTTTTATGATCAGCGATCCCAATCAATCAGCCTTTAGTAAAGCAATGCTGGCCGGACTTTTTGCAGGAGTAATAGCCACCCTGGCCTGTTTCATCTTTGATATCGCCTACAGGTGCGGGACGGGCTATACTCCTTCTGAATTCATTAATGTCTCGAGCATTATCTTTATTGTCAACTTGCTTCTTCTCGTAGCAGGAATAATTTATTTCGTTTTCATCAGGTCATTTCGAAGTGGTCAGCTGATTTTTAGCGTCATATTTGCACTGCTCACTGCATTTTGTATTTGGAAGGCCGAAAGTTTTCGGCGATTTGCTGATGACAAACTAAGTCATGAATTCAGCCATTTGTTATCCGGCACGTTGCTCATCATCGGTATCGCTGTTGTGCTTATCCCGGTAATCCACAGCAATAAAAAATTAAATAATTCAGTAATTTAGGAAAATGAGACATGTTAAATGATCCCGCGGATGCGAGGACCTATCTTATTGTCAGTTAATGATATAAGCGAATACCTCCTTTTTTATTATCGCCTTTCGGTTCTATTGGCATGGTTTTAGAGTTTCCTATACTATCCTTGTCTATCCGTCCCCTCCTATTTTCATTTTCCGGTAATAACTGACTAATTGATTTCAGCATACCGGCTACTTCTTTTTTCAACGCAATTTCTTTAACCTAAAATTATAGCACAATGGAGACAACTAATTATTCCAACGGTAGTTCGTATCACGAAACACCGCGAAAAAATTCTAAGAGCCTGATCATTGGACTGCTTGCAGTAGCATTTGTTGCCAGTCTGGGCTACGCAATCTACAGCGGCAATCACCATCAAACCGTTCAACAGGCACAACAAACCCAGATCACCCGGGTTGTTGACGAAAAAGGGCAATTGCAAAGAACCTTCGATGATGCTTTGGTTCGCCTCGATTCTCTGACAGGATTAAAAAATAAAATGGAAGGTGATTTATCCGCCCGGCAAAACGATATCTCAAAAATGAAGCTTCAGATCCGTAGCATCCTGAAGAAAAACTCGCTGACCGAAGCCGAAAAGAAAAAGGCCCAGGAATTGATTGGCGATCTAAATCAGAAGATCACCAATATGGAACAGGAAGTGGCCCGCCTCACACAGGAAAATCAGAATTTGAACCAGGATAAGGTTGTATTGACCCAGGACAAAGAAAAACTCACTTCTGATTTGCAAACCGTTTCCACAGAAAAAGTAGACCTGGAAAAGAAAGTGGATGTAGCTTCGACGCTCAATGCCACTAATATTATGATCAGCTCGGTTCGCGATAAGAAGAATGGTGAAGAAAAAGCCACCAACTCAGCAAAGAGAGCCGATAAACTCAACATTTCATTTGATGTTACCAACCGCATCGCGGCAAGTGGTCAGACGGATGTGTATGTTTGCATAACAGGTCCTGATGGCAAAATGATTTCCATCCCTGAAAAAGGTTCCGGAACTTTTACAAGCCGGGATGAAGGGGACAAACAGTTTACTGCTAAAGTGCCCGTTGACATGGAAGCAGGCAAGGTTAAACCCGTGCAGTTTACGTGGAAACAGGATGGAGGTTTCCAGAAAGGAGTTTATCAAATTGAAATATATCAGAATGGATTCAAGATAGGAGAAGGCGCGAAGCAACTTAAATAAGCCTGCCTGTTCTCCCGATGTAAAATGTAAACCGCTTAAATCCTCCAAATAGTAAAAAACCGGGAAAGATTTCCCGGTTTTTTATTTTCCACAACAGGCTATTTCGATTCAACATATTTCTTGAAATTATCCATGATCGCCTGCCAACCCCCTCTTTGCATCTCAATAGGATTTGTTCCTTCCGGTTCAAAAGTCTCCACTATCCTGGTTTCATTTCCTGTAACCGAAAAAGTAATTTGTACTTTTCTGCCGTCGCCGAGGGTGTACTCCATGTACTGGTTGGGTTTTACCTCGTTATACACGCCGCCGAAATCGAAACCAAAACTGCCATCCTTTGCTTCCATTCTGGAAAGAAATTTACCGCCCTGTCTTACATCATTTTCAGCACGGGTTGTATGCCAGTCGTCGGATGCATTGGCCCATTGCGTGATGTGTTCGGGCAAGGTCCAGTATTTCCATACTTTGTCTACCGGCGCTTGAACTGTAGTTTCTACAGTGATCGTTTTTGTTTGCGTTTCCATCTTATTTATTTTTTGATGTTGAAATGAATTGCACTACAAAGATGAGATGCTTTTTGATGGAATACAACCCGCAATTGCGTCTTTTAAAGGGTGTTTTACGACAGCATATTGACTTTGTGTCTTAATTTTGAACAATACAAAATCATGCCATACAACGAAAAACTTGCAGCCAGGATAAGGACGGCACTTACCCATTTGCCCCATGTAGAAGAAAAGAAAATGTTCAGGGGTGTTACTTTTATGGTCAACGATAAAATGTGCATCAGCGTCAGCGGCGATGAGATGATGTGCCGCTTCGAACCTGCATTGCAGCAAGAAGTGGTGGACAAGGCCGGTTGCAGGCCCATGATCATGAAAGGCAGGGAATATAAAGGATATGTCTACGTCAGTGAAACCGGATACAAATCAAAAAAAGATTTTGACTATTGGGTCTATCTGTGTTTGTCCTTTAACAACAAGGCAAAATCATCAAAGAAAAAGAAGAAATAAGCATCAGCCACCCGCCCCCATGAGCGTATTGGGAGAGTTCGCCCTAATTTTCTACATTCAGCGGCTAAAACCAACTCCATGATGAAACGGACCGGCCAGTTGAAAGTAGAAACCAAAGAAGCATTGTTTACGGAGTTTACCATCTTATTATGAAAACCTATTTCATCAGTGGGATCGCTTCGGACAATCGTGTATTCAGGTATATAGAACTGCCACAGGGCTTTGAAGCCGTGCTCCTCGATTGGATCGTTCCCATAGAAAACGAGTCGCTGCAACAGTATTCTCTCAGGTTATCCAAACAAATCGATCCTTCCGAGCCATTTATATTACTGGGATTTTCGCTTGGAGGTATTTTGGCAACGGAGATAGCCAATCAATTAAAACCAGCGGCGACCATTCTTATTGCCAGCGTTCCCGTGGCATCCCAGCTTCCCGCTCATTTTTCTCTGGCAAAAAAACTGAAGCTGCATAAGCTGATTCCGGTTTCTTTCTTAAAGATGTCTGCGTCCATGACGCGACTTTTTACCGCAGAATCTTTAGCAAACAAAAAACTGATGTTGGATATGATGAGAAAAACCGATTCGGCATTTATCAAATGGGCGATCAATGCCGTTTTGGATTGGAAAAACGAAGTGATACCCGATCCATGTTGGCATATACACGGCACCCGGGATGAAGTTTTCCCGATCTCGCTTACCAGGCCAACGCATGTGATTCAAAAAGCCGGACATAATCTCCCGATGAGCCGTCCTTCGGAACTCAATATTTTGCTCCGGCAGATCCTTGAGCAGAAACAGTAACTTTAAACATACTGCCAATAAAAATAAAGCCATGCATACAAAACAAGAAAAATCAGCGTCGAAACAAATTCCAAGAAGGGCGTTCCTGAACATCGCAGGTCTTGGCGCGCTGAGCGCGGCATTTATGCCAGCTAAGGCATTTTCTCCCGTCGGAGCTTCGCCGGCGCCCCTGCCGGCCAAAATCGGACTGCAATTGTACACCGTTAGAAACCAGATCAAGGACAATATGGCCAGGACTCTGCAGCGGGTGGCCGATATTGGATTTGAAGCGGTGGAAACGGCATTCTGGCCCGAACATGTATCCGTCAAAACAGCTGCAAAACATTTAAAGGATGCTGGACTGACCGTCTCATCCGCGCATGTCGAATTACCGATCGGAGAGAAAAAAGCGGCGATGCTGGAAACAGCAGAAGCTTTCCATTGCACGAAAATGATCTGGCACGGCTGGCCCGAGGACAAGCGATACAGTACCCTGGAAGGAACAAAAGAACTCGCCGGCATCTATAACGAGGCCAACCATTTTGCCAAATCAAACGGCCTGCAGTTCGGACTGCACAATCATTGGTGGGAATACCGGAACAAGGTGGATGAACGCTATGTTTACCAGGTGCTGCTTGATTCCGTTGAACCGGATATTTTTTTTGAGATTGACACCTATTGGGTGAAAGTAGCGGGACAGGATCCCGCAAAAATTGTTGTGGAATTTGGAAAACGCGCGCCCTTCTTACACATCAAGGATGGTCCTGCCCGCTGGGACGATTCCCTGCCAAAAGACAATCCTGAACCCATGGTCGCTGTTGGAAAAGGAACCCAAAATTTTCCGGCGATTGTAAAAGCAGCCGGCGGACATACCGAATGGATGGTGGTGGAAATGGATGTGACCGCAACGGATGTTTTTGCGGCTATGCAGGATAGTTATAATTACTTGGTCGGGAATGGGCTTGCAAAGGGTAAAAAGACCGTGCGGACCTGATGGGCAGGATTGTCCGGGCACAATCATCAAATTTATTTTTCCAGCTCTTCCCTTTCCGGTGGTTTTTTACCCGAATCCCCTCTTTTCAATGTTTACAGACAACCTTTTTTTGCAGGCCAACGTATTCTTGATTCCAGCCTAACCCCGGCCTGATTCCCGTAGAACATAAGTGAATCCTGAAATTCCTCCCGCTATGCCGTCGCACATGGCCATGCAATCCATTTTCCACACCTCACGACCTGCCCCTGAAAACGGTCTGATCAATATTTTTTAACGAAAAAAATGCCAGTATGAAAAATTTTACCAATGTCAGGGCTATGCTGTTGCTCGCCTTCATCACTTTCTCGCTCAGCTGCCGCAAATCAAACCAACGCGAGGAACTCAAAGATTTTCAGCAAATTAACCTGGTCGACAACAATGGAAAATATCACGCCTTGCGCAGCGATCCCACGCTCCTCAATGCCTGGGGTCTTGTGTTTACTCCAAATGGGATCGCCTGGGTAAATTCGCAGGCCGGGCATGTTAGCGAGGTCTGGGATAACATGGGTAATATCCTCCGGCCCGCAGTCAATATTCCTTCGCCGGGCGGCCCTACAGGTGGCAACCCAACAGGAATCATTTTCAACAGTACGACCGATTTTATGTTGCCCGATACGGCAGCAGCAGCTTTTATCTTTGTCGGGGTTGATGGCATTTTATCCGCCTGGAACGGAAAAGCCGGGGCCAATGCCTTCCTGATCAAAAATAACTCCAGTACTGCCGCTTATACAGGATTGGCGCTGGATTCAAACGGAGGCGCAAACTATTTGTATGCAGCCGATTTCAGGACCGGCAAAATTGATGTCTGGGATAAAAATTTTAGCCCGGTGTCGATGTCCTTTACTGATCCCAACCTGCCTGCCGGTTATTCACCTTATAATATCCGGGGCATTGGGTCCTGGCTATTTGTGCAGTACGCTAAAGTCGGGGCTGATGGCCGCCCGGAAAAAGGAGAAGGAAAAGGTTTTGTGGACATTTTCAATCCCGATGGTTCCTTCGTCAGACGTTTTGCCTCGAGGGGCCCGTTAAACGCACCCTGGGGCATAACACAGGCTCCCGCCAGTTTTTTCGAGGATAATGATAATGATGACATGGATACCGACCGTCACGGCGACAATAGTGGCAAAGACAACAAAAACGGCAAACACAACGATGATCCCATCATGCTGGTTGGCAATTTTGGCGATGGATATATCAATGCGTATAGTCTCGAAGGAGAATTTCTAGGTCAGTTGAAATCGCGCGGCAAACCCATTTGGATCGATGGTTTGTGGGCGCTTTCTTTCCCGCCTGCTACCGCAACAGCCATTGATCCGGACAGGTTATATTTTACCGCCGGACCGGCTGACGAAACCGACGGGCTCTTTGGCTACCTGATCAAGAAATAAATGCAGAATGTAAAATCTAAAATATAAAATGCAAAAGTGAAGAAATCGGTAACTTTTACATTTTATATTTTAGATTTTACATTTTATTTATGCGAAGTGGAATGATCTTGTCAGTGCTGCTTATTTTCCTGCTCAGTAGCGGCGAAGTAAGGCGGCATCAAAACAACCCGGCCCATCCCCGGCCAAACATCCTCTACATCATGTCGGATGATCATGCCTGCCAGATGATCAGCGCCTACGGCTCGGCGATCTCAAAACTTGCACCGACACCGAATATCGACCGTCTGGCAAAAGCCGGCATGTTGTTTCAATCGGCATTTGTAGAGAATTCGCTTTGCACACCCAGCCGCGCCTGCCTGCTCACGGGCTTGTATAGCCACCAAAATGGCCAGCGTCAATTGAACGAGGGCATCGACACGGCAAAGATCTTCTTTACTGAGTTATTGCAAAAGGTGGGATACCAGACAGGGGTGGTGGGCAAATGGCATTTGCGCTGCGAACCGAAGGGCTTTGACGATTACCGCATTCTGAATGACCAGGGTGAATATTATAATCCATCGTTCAAAAGCAAATCCTCGAACGGGAAATACATCGAACAAAATGGATACGCGACCAGCCTGATCACGGATTATGCGATCGATTTTCTTGAAAACAGGAAGAAGGACCAGCCTTTTTGCCTGCTGGTGCACCATAAAGCGCCCCATCGAAACTGGATGCCCGAAACAAAATATCTCGACCTATACGAAGACATTGACTTTCCAAAACCCGAAACTTTTTACGATACCCATGGGAGCCAATGTTCAGCTGCACATACCCAGGCCATGACCATTGGCAAAGACATGGAAATGGTTTCTGATTTTAAATTTTCGGAACTGGCGGATTCAACGCCGTATAATAAAGAACTGACGGCTGGTCTGATCAGGAATGAGTTGAATAGAATGGATCTGGAGGAACGCAAAGCCTGGGAAAATGCCTTTGGACCAAAGAACAAAAAATTCCTGGAAAAGCATCTCCAGGGAGAGGCACTATTGAACTGGAAATACCAACGCTATATCAAGGATTACTTGCGTTGCGTGAAATCAGTGGACGATGGCGTAGGCCGTCTGCTGGACTATCTTGAAAAAGAAGGCCTATCGGATAATACTATTGTAGTCTATACTTCCGACCAGGGATTTTATATGGGCGAACACGGGGGCTGGTTCGATAAAAGGTTTATGTACGAAGAATCCTTCCGCATGCCATTGATTATTTGTTATCCAAAAACCATCCTGCCGGGAACAGTGTCCCACGCGCTGGTACAAAACATTGACTTCGCTCCTACTTTTTTATCGCTTGCCGGAATAGCAAAACCAAAAGAAATGACCGGCAGGTCTTTGGAAGCGCTTTTTGCAGGAAAAAAGCCTGGCCAATGGCGCACCAGTCTTTATTATCATTATTATGACTACCCTGCCTTTCACAACGTGCGCAGACACGATGGCGTGAGGACCGAACGCTACAAGCTGATTCATTTTTATGGAAAAGGCGGACTCGCCGGGGCGACCAATCCGATGCAGCAAAAGAAAGAATCCATTGAATACAGAACACTGCAGCAATATGCCAGATCTGGAAAGATGGGCGATGACCCGGATATTGACTGCAATGAGTTATATGATCTTCAGCAGGATCCCCACGAACTAACCAATGTATACGGGAAAGCAGGCTATGAAAAGATTACAGCCGAACTGCAAAAAATTCTCGACAAATACAGGAAGGACCTGAAAGTGGATGAATATTAAAAAGATTGCCCGGATTTTCTTTAGTTTTAACAACTAAAATATTCAGTTATGAATACTCGTCGGGATTTTTTGCAGAAACTGACGGCATCGGCCTTCGTGCTGCCTTTTTTACCCCTTGAAGGTTCAGCAAGCACACAGCGCATCGATGGCCGGCAATATGAAGGTCCCGTATTGCGGGTCGCCATCATGGGTCTCGGATACTATGCCAGCCTGGTTGCCGAAGCCATGAAAGACTGCAAGATGGCGAAACTAACGGGGCTGATCAGTGGCACACCGGCCAAGATCAAAACCTGGAGCGCCAAATACAATATTCCCGAAAAGAATTGCTATAACTACGGAAATTTTGATGCTGTAAAAGATAACCCGGATATTGACGCGGTGTATGTGATTACGCCAAACGGCCTCCATCACGACCAGGTCATCCGGGTTGCGAAAGCAGGCAAACACGCGATCTGCGAAAAGCCCATGGCGCTAAATGCAGCTCAGGCCCAGGAAATGATCGACGCCTGTAAAAAAGCTAACGTACAATTGCTCGTCGGTTACCGGATGCACTTCGAACCCAAGACCCTTGAGATCATCAGGATGCGAAAAGATGGAGAATTCGGAAAGGTCTGGTTTTTTCAGGGACTATCCGGTTTTAAAATAGGAGATCCCACCCAATGGCGTTTGAATAAAGCATTGGCCGGTGGAGGTTCCCTGATGGACATTGGTATTTATTCGATTAATGGTTCCCGTTATATGATCGGGGAAGAACCCATCTGGGTTACTGCCGAAGAAACAAAGACTGATCCGGTTAAGTTTAAAGAAGGCGTGGATGAGACCATTCAATTTCAATTGGGGTTTCCAAGCGGAGCGGTAGCATCCTGTTTGTCGACCTACAGCATGAATAACCTAGATCGCTTTTTTCTGAATGGAGAAAATGGATTTGCGGAATTACAGCCATCCACAGGCTACGGTCCCATCCGCGGCCGAACGAACAAAGGCGAATTGACCCAGCCGCACGTCACGCACCAAACGGTTCAAATGGATCAAATGTCGGGCATCCTGTTGCAGGGAAAGAAACCCATTGTGCCCATTAACGGAGAAGAAGCACTGAAAGATTTGAAAATCATTGATGCGATTTACCTGGCAGCAAAAACCGGAAAGAAAGAAAGCCTCAAATTGTAAATAACATAAGGAATGACAGCTCAGCAGGACGGCACAGGTAAAAACAAACAGGACAAGGAATCCGATGATGAGCAGCTTTTAGCCTCACTGGGATATAAACAGGAACTGGCCAGGACCTGGTCTTCTTTTTCCAATTTCGCCATCTCATTTTCCATCATCTCCATATTGAGTGGGTGCTTTACCACTTTCGCGCAGGCCTGGAACAACGGAGGACCCATTGCCATTTCGATCGGATGGCCATTGGTATCCGTGTTCATTTTGATCATTGGGTTTTGCATGGCAGAACTGGCTTCTGCTTATCCAACATCAGGAGGTATTTACTGGTGGGCCGCAAAACTCGGCGGCGCAAAAGCCGGGTTCTTTACCGGATGGCTCAACCTGATCGGCCTGCTTGCCATCACAGCATCCGTTGTTTACGGGGCAGCGACTTTCTTGAACATCGTATTGGGCGCCTGTTCGACCGGGTACGCCAGTCATTTTTTGGGAGGTGATTACATCCTGCAGCAATTTTTCTGGTTCATGGTGATCATGGTCCTGATCACCGCATTCAACGTATTCAGCAGCAGCATACAGGCTGTATTAAATAATATCTCGGTATGGTGGCATGTTTTTGGCGCCGTCCTCATCATCGCGATCCTTATTTTTACGCCAACAGAACACCAGACATTGAAATGGATGTTTACCAACCAGGTAAACAATTCCGGTTTCACGGGTAATAACATGTATTGGCTGTACGTGCTGCCGATGGGTTTCCTGCTGACGCAATACACCATCACTGGTTTTGACGCTTCTGCGCATCTTTCCGAAGAAACACAGTCCGCCCATTTGTCCTCAGCCAAAGGGATCTGGAAATCCATTTTCTATTCGGCAGTTGGCGGTTATATCCTGCTGTTAGGATTCCTGTATGTTGCCACCAGGCCGGATATAGTAAGCTCATTTAATCCCGCAGTGAATCCCTATGGAGCTGGTTCGGTCATCGCTATTTTGGATCATGCGCTTACACCGGCGATGTATAAACTGGTCATGATCATTTCCACAGCAGGACAATTGTTCTGCGCCACAGCCTGCCTCACGTCCTGTTCGCGCATGCTGTTTGCCTTCTCGCGCGATGGAGCCATTCCGGGTTACAAACGCTGGTCAACTGTGAGCAGCAACCAGGTACCGGTGAATGCGGTATTGTTGTCCGCATTGGTCGGCGTGATCATCACACTCCCTGCACTTTGGAAAAGCCCGAGGGGCATTCCAACGGCATTCTATGCCGTTGTGTCTGTCGGCGTGATCGGCCTCTACCTGGCCTTCCTGATACCCATCTGGTTGCGCTGGCGCGCGGGCGACCAGTTCAAGCCTGGGTTATGGACATTGGGAAATAAATATAAATGGATGAACCTGCTGGCGATCATAGAGATCATAATCGTATCAGTTTATTTTGTACTGCCATTTGAACCTGCAGCGGTGCCGGGAAATAAAGATTTCTCCTGGGTGGCTGTTAATTATGCGCCGATCCTGCTTGGATTAACCTTGTTTATCCTATGGATCTGGTGGCATTGGTCGGTCAAGCATTGGTTCACCGGACCCAAACGTACGATCTGATAAAGAAAATAAATTTCGATCATTCGTCTACAAGGATCACATCTCATGAACTCACTGATACAAGATAGCAGGCTGATTGCACTGTGCCGCCGCATTCCTGCACTTGCTGACGCCATTAATATCCGTGCGCTGGAAGGCGGTCTCAGCAACAAGAATTACCGCGTTGATACGGCAACCCAGAGCTATGTGATGCGTGTTGGCACGGCAAGCCCGGAACTGCTGGGAATCGATCGTGGAAATGAGGTCATCAATACGGATAGCGCCTGGCGTGCCGGAGTAGGTCCCGCAGTCATTGATTCATTGCCCGACGAGCAGGTGCTGGTGCTAGGCTGGATCGAAGCGAAAACATTGCATACAGCAGATCTTCAAATGCAACCTGCTCTGCTGACAAGAATTGCGCATGCATTAAGGTCATTACATTCCGGTGCACCGTTTCAGGGAAGATTTCATTTCCCAACCATCCGAACCAACTATTTGAAAAAAGTTTTGAAAGAAGGGTATTTCCTGCCCGACCGGTATTTGGATCTCGAACCTCTCGTTTCAGAAATGGAACGAATACTCGATGCCAATCCGGAACCACTGGTACCATGCAATAATGACCTGCTGGCAGAAAATTTCCTGGATGATGGAGAAAAGATCTGGATCATCGATTATGAATATTCCGGGCAAAATGAAGCTTCTTTTGAGATCGGCAACCTCGCCGCTGAATCTTTTTTACCGGAAGATCAACTTGCTCAGCTTTGCGATGTCTACTGGCAGGAAAATATCCCCAAAAAATTGGCCCGTGCCAAAGCCTGGTCGATGATTTCCCGCTTCGGCTGGGTGTTATGGGCATCCATCCAGGAAGCGATCTCACCCATGTCCTTTGATTTCAGAAGCTGGGGAATGCGCAAATGGGATGCGGTCATGCCCGGGCTAAGCGGAGAACCTTATCAAACCCTGCTAAAACAATTAAAACAAGATCTTCCATGAATGATTTTCCCACCCAGGCAAGGATCGTCATCATCGGCGGCGGTGTGGCAGGCGCATCCATAGCTTATCATTTAGCGCTTAGGGGTGAGCGTGATGTTGTGCTGCTGGAACGGAATGAGCTGACGAGTGGCTCAACATTTCATTCGGCCGGACTGGTGGGCCAGTTAAGGGGATCGGTTACCCTCACCTCCATGATGATGTACAGTGCACAACTCTACCGGGATCTTTCCATGAATCCTGAAACGGATCCCGGCTGGGTGGAATGTGGCGGCATCAGGCTGGCCTGCACTCCGGAAAGAGTACAGGAACTCAAGAGACAGGTTGGCTGGGCAACAACTTTCGGGTTGCCGTTGGTAGAAATTTCTGCCAAACAGGCCCAGGATTTATTTCCCCTGATGTCAACGGAAAACGTGCTCGCTGCGACCTATCTTCCAACAGATGGATACCTGGATCCGAGCCAGCTCTGCCATGCACTCTCCAATGAGGCAAAACGCCTGGGCGTCCGCTTCATGTTGCATACGCGGGTGAATGCCATAAACCAGGAAAATAATCATGTTGTATCGGTAACCACCGACAAGGGAGCCATCCGGACCGAAAAGCTGGTGGCAGCATGTGGACTATACACGGCTGAAATCGCCCGCATGGCTGGTGTCCGCGTACCCATTGTTCCCATGAGTCACCAATACCTCGTTACCGGCGCATTCAGAAAGGTTTCGAAACAGGATGCGCATCTGCCCACGCTGCGCGATCCCGATAACCTGGTTTATTACCGCGAAGACGGCGCGGGATTGGTGATGGGCGGTTATGAAAGACAATCTGCTCCCGCCTTCCTGGATACTGACCTGCTCGACCGTGTGCCTGCCGACTTTAATGGAAGATTGTTGCCCGAAGATTGGGAACGTCTGGAAGAGATCATGATCAATTCTTCCCTGCGGGTACCCGCGATGGGCACCGCGCCCATTCGCAAAGTGATCAACGGGCCGGAAGCCTTCACACCCGATAACGAATTTTGTCTGGGCCCGACGGCTGTGAAAGGTTTCTACGTGGCCGCCGGTTTCTGTGCGCACGGGATTGCCGGAGCAGGTGGCGTGGGAAAAGAAATGGCTGCATGGCTTCTGGACGGATATCCGACCATGGATCTCTGGGAAATGGATGTGCGCAGGTTTGGCGCGCCATACAAATCCTATTCGTACACTTTGGCGAAAGTGATCGAAAACTACGAATCGTACTATGATATCCGTTATCCCGGAGACGACCGCAAAGCGGGAAGACCATTGAAGATGAGTTCCGCTTATTCCTGGCATCAAAAACACGGGGCTGTGTTTGGCGAAAAATCGGGTTGGGAAAGGGTCAATTATTATGCATCCAATGAAAACCCGGCATACGAATCATTAAGGCCTGCAGGTTGGGCAGGAAAAAACTGGAGCACCGCCATCATAACAGAAGCGAGAGCGACAAGAGAAAAACTTGGGCTCTATGACGAATCTTCATTTTCAAAAATTGAGATCAAAGGACCCGGCTCGGCAACATGGCTGGAATTCTTATGCGCCAACAAGATTAATAAAGGTCCGGGGCACGTTACCTACACACAGATACTAAACGAAACCGGCGGTATTGAAAGTGATGTGACAATCACGCAAATAGACCATGATTACTTCCGCATGATTTCCGGAACTGCGTTGAACAGTCATGATATGGCCTTGCTGACCGAACTGCTTCCGGAAGATGGATCGGTTGAAGTAAGAGATGTGACTGCATCGCTGACCTGTTTCGGTGTTTGGGGGCCTGCCGCCCGTGAGCTCATGACAACCTTATCTGCAATTGATTTTTCAACCGCAGCATTCCCATTCCTGAACATGCGTGAAGCCCATATTGGTGATATACCCGTGCAATTAGTACGCGTGACATTTGTTGGAGAACTGGGTTATGAATTGTATGCACCGGCTGAAAAAGGATTGGAATTATGGGAAAGCTTATGGAAAGCCGGACAATCCTTTGGAATTGTGGCCTGTGGATATAAGGCAATCGATTCACTGAGAGCTGAGAAAGGGTATCTTTATTGGGGTTCTGATATCAGTGCGGACGAATCGCCTTATGAAGCCGGCTTGCATTTTGCCATTGCTAAAGAGAAAATCTTTCGCGGAAAAAAAGCATTGATGGAGAAAGTTCTCCGGAAAAAATTAGTGACCATTGTACTATCAAACCCTGCAGCCGTGGTCCTGGGCAATGAGCCACTGCGCATGAATGGCCGGGTGTTGGGTCGCGTTACCTCCGGCGCTTATGGTGCACAGCTCGATGTCTCTATTGCATTTGCGTACCTGCCTGTTGATCCAGCAATAACGGATGCAACAGTAGAGATCCTTGTTTTTGGCAATTGGATAATGGGCAAAATAACCAGGGGGCCATTATATGATCCTAAAGGTTTGCGGGTAAGAATTTGAAAATTATATTACACACAAAAACAATTTAATCATGACCAGCAGGAAACACGTTTTATTTATCGCCGCAACGGCATTGCTCGCGATAAGCTTTATCGCTTGTACCAAAAGCAGTAACAACCCTGAAATTACCGTGGCCAATCTTACTGGCACGTATAAGCTAACCGGGCTTGTATGGGTGCATGCAAACATCACGATCAACGTATACGATTCGCTTGATGCCTGTGAAAAAGACAATCTGATTCAATTAAACGCAGATTCGAGCCTTAAATTCATTGACGCAGGTACGGTTTGTACGCCGCCCGCAGATGGAAGCGGAACCTGGCACCTCTCCAAGGATAGTCTTTACTTCCAGGACCAGGCTTCCAAAATCAAAAGCTTTGACGGCAAAACACTTGTATTGACGGGTTATCCCAGCATTAATGGCATTCCCGATATCACGACCGTCGCCACGACCACTTTGGTCAAACAATAAAGCAACATGCAATAGACGGAAGCGAAGCGGCATTTATTGAACCTCGTATAATTTAGCAAGCTCAACCAGTTCGATGAGGTTCTGCACGCCCAGTTTTTCGAAGATCCGCCCTTTGTGGGTGCCGACTGTCGAGATATTGATATTGAGCAAGCTGGCAATTTGGGTGACAGTCTTGCCGGTAGTAAGCAATAAAGCAATTTCAAATTCCCTTGTACTTAGATTTTCAAAAGGATTGTCTTCATCCTCTTTTCCAAAATCCACGGCCCATTGAGCTGCCAGCTCCTCGCTGATGTATTTCCTTCCTTGCAGGATGAGGTCAATCGCTTTCCTGAGCTCCGGCAAACCGGCGCTTTTGGAAATATATCCTTTGGCCCCCGCTTTCAGGAATTTCCTGGCATACATTTTTTCGGCGCTCATCGAAAAAATCAACACTTTCGCGCCTTCACGGGTTGTTTTGATGTAGTCCATCAGGCCAAGGGAATTGGTATCAGGCATCTGCACATCCATAATAATCAGTTCGTATTCCCTCGCCTTGATTTGTGTAACGGCTGATTCCTGGTCGAAGGCTTCGAAAATCTCACAGGGCCTATACGAATCCAGGAGAGCATATTTAATGCCCGTTCTTATCACCTCATGATCGTCGATTAACAAGAAATTTTTCATATTAAGTTCGCTGCAGATAGTTTGAAAATTCAATGGTACTGGATGAATTTCCCGGAGAAGGATTTTGCCTAAAGGTAAGTCAATTATCGTTTTGTTGTTGCAGGAGGGCTAGTGGTGAGTGGCTAGTGGGATGTACTTGCCACTTACCACTCGCCACTAGCCACTCACCACTAGCCATTTCACCTGCAGGAATACTTGATGTCTGCATCTGTATAATAAAAATCCCAAAAAAAGGCACCAGGCATCCCGTCCGCAACCGAGATTTTCGTGGGCAATCCAAACACATTGTATTCAAGAGATCCGGTAACCGGATTGTTCACACTATAATCCTTGCCAAGAAACATCCATATTTTATTTGTGCGGTGCAAATTGATTTTATTGTCATAGGCTGCCGGTCCAACCAGGTTTCCCTTTGCATCATAGGAATAAGTGTCTGTGCTGAACGGAACATTCGGGTCCGGGGATTCTTCATAATAAGCAGATGACCTGTTGATCCTGTTTTTTGAATCATACTCGTAAGTAATAATGATTATGGAGCCAAATTTCCCTTTGGTAGGACGGCCATTGACTATGGTTGGGAAAAAGTAGAATGAGTCACTGATGATCCTGTCGTGATGATCATAAAAATACCTGTGCCATTCTTCAACGCCCAGTACCTCAACAATCGAATAAGCTCCGATCAAATCTGAAAGGCGATGTTTTTTATCATATTTGAACAAAAAATCGGGACTGCCTGTGCTTGTAGCATCACGGGTAACCGTGACCGGGTCGCCCAACGCATTATAAGTAAAAGCTATGGTTTCGTTCACGGCAAATTCTCCGTCATATCTGAATTCCTTTATACTACAGAAGGGCAATGTTGCGGTAGGATGATCCTCTACGTAGTCGAAAGCTTTTCTACATCCGGGAAAGATAAGCGTGACCATCGTTGAGATGGCTAAAACAGAATAGCTCAGGTTTTTTTTCATAAAAAAGGTATTAAGGTTTAGTCATTATTCATCGCAGAGGAGTGGCTGTTTATGTTTAGGGGGGGCGGTCCGCGGATGAATCCGCAGTCACGTTAAGATAAATCAATTTCATAAAGAAATAAAAAACATCGCATGGAATACATGTTTTCCATTAGTCTCGACCGGTAGCGGGCTAGTGGTTCGTGGCGAGTGGCAAGTGGGGCACACTCGCCACTCGCCACTCGCCACAACCCACTAGCCTTCATCCACAAATTCCCACGCACTCCGGTAAGCATTCTTCCCCATCGCATAATCTATAAACCCGGAATAAAAAGGGAGCCGCGAAAGGGTTGCACTATCGCCGATCACCACCAGTTTTTTTCTTGCACGGGTCATGGCGACGTTCATCCGGCGAATGTCTGACAGAAAGCCGATCAGCCCACCCGGATTGCTTCTCGTCATGCTGATGTAGACAATATCCCGCTCCTGTCCCTGAAAACTGTCGATCGTGTTTACAGCAATTTTCTTTCCGTGCCCTTTAAGCAATGCGTTGTGATCAAGATATTCTTTCAGCAGATTGATCTGTTGTTTATAGGGAGAAATGATGGCGATGGTCGGGAAATCTTTAGGAAGATAAATCCCGTTGAGGGTTGTAACAAGCCGGGTTAAATGTTTATACAAGAACGAGGCTTCTTCGGGATTGGTTGTGCTGGTGCCATCGGTCTTTTCTTCAAAACCACAACCGGCCGTGTCAATGAATTCCAGCGGCAGGTCACCGGGAAATAACAAATGGCCTGCCACGGATGCATGTGCCTTTAATTTTTCCTGGTAAAATATGCTGGATGAATAACCCATGATGCACTCATGCATCCGGTATTGTTCCTCCAACAATATTACTGCTTCGGGGTGGAGTGCAACGGATTTCTCCAACAGGGTTATCCTCAAGCCGCCTTTGGCCGCGGGGTTCGACTTAATGGTAGGGGGCAGCTGGCAATGATCGCCCGCCAGGATCAACTTTTCGGCCTTTACAATGGGTATCCAGGCAGCAGGCTCCAAGGATTGTCCGGCTTCATCCATCACGACCGTGCGGAACCTGAGTTTTTTTAAGGTGTAATGATTGGACCCCACCAGCGTCGCCGTGATGACCTGTGCCCTGGCAAGCAAATCGTCCATAACAAATTGTTCCGTGTCACTGACCTCTTTCGTAATGTTGTGTGCAGCTTCAAAAAGCGCCTTCCGTTGTTGGCGTTCGGCATGGCCAAAATTCCGTTTGTACTTATGCGCCATTTTCCTGAAATCATTGGCCTGCTTTTTCAGGTTTTTTATTTCTTTCATCCGGGGATGCGCGGCCATCCTGTCGTCCAGTGTGAGGGAGAGCAGGCGTTCGGATACTCTTACAGGGTTGCCTATGCGAATAACATTCAATCCTTCTTCGGATAATTTTTCACTCAATAGGTCTACAGCGGTGTTGCTGGGGGCCACCACCAGTATTTGCTGACGATCCCGTTCGATCAGGGCCTTGATGCCCTGTACAAGGGTCGTTGTTTTTCCTGTGCCGGGAGGACCATGAACAATGGCCAATTCGTTCGCAGAAAGCATTTTTCTTACTGCAGTCTGCTGAAGCTGATTTAGTTTTGGAAAAACAGCACCCGGCAGCGCGGTTTGAAAA
>Ga0193728_1000017_pt1 | contig 71571 bp, 117 predicted proteins | sample U1c1metaG_FD_143037 | JGI IMG/M metagenome (GOLD analysis project Ga0193728, IMG submission 143037) | Soil microbial communities from a riparian zone of the East river system, Colorado, United States - U1c1 | ecosystem: Environmental > Terrestrial > Soil > Riparian zone | place: USA: East... | reverse complement strand
CGGGCGGGAAGATCACCCAGGAGACGGCGGCCGCACTGCTGGCGGAAGTCAGGAACCGCAGGTCCGAAATGTTCGCGGACCTGCGGGGCCGGCACGACCGCCCCACTCTCGCCGCGGCGCGGCAGGGGCGCCGGACGTTCACCCCGCGCCCGTTCCCGGGCGCCGGGCCTGCGGAGGCCGCATCGTGACCGGCCGTGCGGCTGAGCTGAAGCCGACCGGCGAGCAGGAGCAGATCCGCGACGCCTACCTCGCCGGCGGCCCGCTCGCGGTCACCGCGGGCGCAGGCACCGGCAAGACGTCCACCCTGGTCATGCTCGGGGAGGCCAGGCAGGCCCGAGCCCGCTACATCGCCTACAACAAGTCGGTCGCGATGGAGGCGGAGCGGAAGTTCCCGCGGTGGGTGCGGTGCTCCACGTCGCACTCGCTGGCGTACGCCAGCGCGGGAGCCAGGTTCCGTCACCGGCTCGACAACAAGAGGCACGTTCCCGCGAAAGAGGTCGCGAAGATCCTCGGCATCAACGACCCGGTCGCGCTGCCCGGCGGCGGGAAGCTGTCCCCCGTCCAGGTCGCGCGGCTGGCCATGGAGACCCTGCAGCGGTTCTGCTACTCCGCCGACAGCGAGCCCTCCGCCGCCCACGTCCCCTTCAAGAAGGGCCTGAACGACCCCGCCGTGCAGCTGGCGCTCCGCGAGGTCCTGGTGCCGCTCGCCCGCCGCGCCTGGGGGGACGCCTGCGACCCGGACGGGAAGCTGAAGTACCAGCACGACTGGTACATCAAGTGGTGGCAGCTGTCGGACCCGCGGATCGACGCCGACGTCCTGTTCCTCGACGAGGCACAGGACTGCAACCCGGTTCTCGAATGGGTGATCGCCCGGCAGGACGCGCAGGTCATTGCCGTTGGAGATTCGTGCCAGGCGATCTACGGATGGCGCGGGGCGACCGATGCGCTGGACCGGCTCGGCGGGGGCAACAAGCTGTCCCTGTCGCAGTCGTTCCGGTTCGGCCCGGCGATCGCCGCCGAGGCGAACAAGTGGCTCGGGCTGCTGGACGCGGACCTGCGCCTGTCCGGCACCCCGTCGATCCCGTCGCGGCTGGCCGTTGCCGAGGCGCCGGCCGCGATCCTGTGCCGCTCCAATGCCGGGGTGATGAAGCAGGTAATCGCCGAGATCGGGGCCGGCCGGAAGACCGCTATCCCGTCGCCGCGCCCGGGTGTGGCCGGCGGCGGGGAGATCGAGCGCCTCGCGAAGGCCGCGATCTCCCTGAAGCAGGGGCGCGGCACCGACCACCCGGAGCTGATGGCATTCCAGAGCTGGTCCGAGGTCCGCGACTACGCGGAGAACGACCCGGGCGGCGAGGACCTCCTGGTGCTCGTCGAGCTGATCGACGAGCACACGCCGGAGAAGATCCTCGCGATGTGCGCGCAGCTCGTCGAGGAACGGTATGCCGCTGTGGTCGTCAGCACGGCGCACAAAGCCAAGGGCCGCGAGTGGGAGTCGGTGCAGATCGCCGACTTCCGCAAGCCGCGGAAGGCCCCTGACGAGGACGAGGCGCCGCCGCCGTCACCCGAGCAGATGATGCTCGCCTACGTGGCGGTCACGCGGGCGAAGGTGCTGCTTGACCGGGGGCCGCTGTCGTTCGTCGACGAGTACCTGTATCAGCCGGCGGCCGGCGGCGCGTCGTGAGGCGCTCCGGTCCCCTGCGGCGGGGGAAGCCGGGGACGGCGCTGAAGCGGGCCGCGGTGCTTCCCCGCGCCTCCCGCAAGCGCAGGCCTGCCCGGGACACGGGACCGTCCCCGGCGGTGCGGAAGCTGATCCGCGAGCGGGAGGAAATGCAGTGCGCCGCTTGCGGGGTCAGCGTCCGCGGGCTCCCGCACTCGATCCAGCACCGGCGGGCGAGGGGCATGGGCGGGACGGCGGACCCGGCGGTGAACCTGCCGTCGAACCTCGTTCTCCTGTGCGGCTCTGCGGTGACAGGATGTCACGGCCTCGCCGAATCGCGCGACCCGGACATGCACGGGCGCGGGTTCTGGCTGCGGTCATGGGAGGACCCGGCGGCGGTCGGGGTGATGCTCGCCAGCGAGTACCGGTCCGGGGTCGCTGTGTGGCTGACCGATGACGGCGAGTACTCGTTCGCCCCTCCCCGGGAGGCGGCGGCGTGATCCGGGCGGCAAGGAGACTGGCGGCCCGTCTCAGGCCGGCACGCGTCCCCGGTGACGGAACCCCGCTGGATGACGGGGAGCTCCGCGCTCTCATCGGGCTGATCGACGGGTACGCGGACAAGGCCGGGACGCGGGCCCTGGCGGGACCGGAGCGGCTCGCGGAGGAGCGGGCACGGCAGGCCGGGAGGCGGCCATGAGCGCCATCGCGGAACGGGTCGCGTTCAACGCGGGTTTCCTCGCCGCGGTCCTGTGGGGGAAGGCGAAGGCCCGGCTGCGGTTCCTGCGCCTTTCCCGGCGCGGGTGCCGGGACTGCGCCCGGTGGAGGACGGCACTGGAGGACGCCCGGCGTCCCCTCCCCGTCGCCGACCAGGCACCTGCCGGGCCGGTGCTGCCGGAAGAGGAGCAGGCGGAGCGGGACCGGGAACGGGAAGCCCTCTGCGACCTGCGCATGTGGCGGGCGGGAGTGTCGGCGGGGAAGCGGGAGCACGGGGACCGGCTCGCGGACGGGCTCCGGGTCGGGCTCCCGGACCTGGCTGACGCGGACATCGCGAGAGTCGTGCTGCGCATCAGCTGGTACGCGGACGCGGTCGCCGGAGAGCAGGGCGACGCGTTCGACGCCTGGGCGGTCCTCCTGGACTCTCTCGCGGTCGCGGCTCCCGACCTCGCGGCGATGGAACTGGAACTGACGGAAGGGCGCGGCCGGTGAGGCGCGGGCGTGAGGACGGCGTGAACGGTGACGGCATGGGCGGTCAGGGCGGCACTGGCGACCGGCTGGTGGGTGCTCCCGGTCGCCCTGGGGACAGCGGGGGCGGCAGTCATGGGGGTCGTGAAACTCGGCGCGTGGGTGTGGGGCCTGCCCCGGCAGGGACGGCGGCGGGCGAGGATCCGGGCACGGCACCAGGCGCGGGTCCGGGCGGCGCAGGCCGCGGCGCAGCGCGAGTTCATCGAGACGCTGGAGCGGATGTGGGGGCGGTGATGCACTGGCCGATGCCGACCGGGCGGGAACTGCGCCTGGAGATCCGGGACGTACTCCAGGGCAGCCACTGGGCCCGGGGCAGGTGCTGGTGCGCCGCCGTCCACGCCCGCGAGGCCACGACCCTGGCCCTTATCCCGCCTCCGTGGGATGCGTCCCGCGACGATGAGCCCGCGTTCCCGACGGCGGTGGCCTGGTGAGCGCGGCCGAGCCGGAGAACACGGTCGTCGACCTGTTCGGCGGCAACTCCGAAGGCGGCATGCGCATGGAGGAGTGGCTTCGCGTCATGTGCCGGGGCTGCGTGAAAGACCGAGGCCGGGAGGCATCCGGCGGCATGGGCGGCTTCTCGTGCACGCTGCCCGCGAGCGCCTACGCCGACCCTTACGCGGCCATCCCCGAATGGTCCCCGGACGCATCGCCGCGCCCGGAGCGCCTTGCGGAACTCGGCAGTGGCCCGTGGCCGGTGTGCATGGGCTACGAGGCGCGCAAGAAGCGGTCCGACGCCGGGACACGGCGCGCCCCGAAGGACATGGACCCGCTGTTCGAGATGACGGGGGCGGCCTGATGGAGCGGCCATACAGGAAGGCCGACGGCAAAGGCGGCTGGCTGGAAATCGCCGTCCCGGCGGGCAGGCAGGATTGCGTGGTCACGACGGGAGCCGGCGGGGCCGTAGTCGTCCCCGAAGACCTTCCCGCGATCACGGCGGCGCTTTACGAGGCGTGCGGCGTGCAGCCTCCTCGCCGCCCGCTGGCCTGGGTGAGGATCACCGTCCCGTCCTGGCTGTACCGCATCCTCATCGCCGCAGGCGCACAGGAGGCACGAGATGCCTGAGCAGACGGGGCCGATCACCCCGGCCTCTCCCGTCCGCCTCCTGTGGCCGCCCGGGCGGCACGGTTACGCCGGGCGGATGGGGACGATCGCGATGAACTGCCTCCGGCGCAGCGGGATCGGGACAGTCGGAGAGCTGACCGCGATGACCCCGCTGGACATCGCGGACCTGAACCGGGCCGGGACGGCGGTGGTCGGGGAAGTGCGCCGGGCCCTGGACGCGAACGGCCTGTCCCTGAAGGACGACGACGCCCCCGCGCGGGCGGAGGTCCAGGCGCGGGCCCGGGTCCTCACGCGGGCCGGGCTGGCCAGGTCCCCGGCGCTGCGGTTCGCCCGCGAGTGCTGGCCTTCAGGGGAGATCGCCCCGGGCGTAGTGCTCACCGTGACGGGAGAGGGCCGTGGGTGAGGCGAAGCGGCGGAAGGCGGCAGGGGAAGCGCCCCGGCCGCAGGGCTTCCCGGTCCTGGGCCGCGACGACCTGACGTGCCCGCTGCCCGAGTGGATGATCGGCGCGACGCTTCGGCATGCCCGCGCCCACCCGTGGCCGGGCAACGTGCCGCTCGACTGCCCCCGCCACTATCTCGACACGACGGCGATCACCGAGCCAGGCCGCCCGTGCCGGGTGCTGCTGTCGCTCGACGTCGGCTACCACAACAGCGGCTGGTGGGCGAACAGCGACTACGAATCATGCCTGCACCTGTCGGTGAGCTACCCGCGCCCGCAAATCGCGCGGCTCTACCGCGCCCGGCCGGGCCTCGGCGTGTCGCAGGACTACACCGGCATGGACCTGGAGACCCCGCCCGATGACGAGGTCCGCACCTGGGGACTGGTGTTCTTCGGCCCGGACGACGCGCCGAAGTCATGGTTCGAGCCCGCCGCGTCGGTGTTCGACCCGTACCGGTCGCCGAACGTCGTCCACCTGCGCCTGTTCCTCGACAAGGCCGGGCACCCGTTCCTGCCGTCCGGGGAGCCGTACACGATCCGCCCGTGGGCTGACGGCAGTTCCCCCCGCAAAATCACCGAGGGACGACTAGGGGCTGATGTCCGGTGAGTGCCGTCGACGAGCGCATGGCACCGGCAGAGGCGGGCGGCAACGGCCCGCGCTGCCTGGCGAAGGTCCCCGTCGCCGAACTGATCGAAGTTGAAGCCTCCGCGCCGTACTCCGTGCACGGTCTGGTCCTGTGCGGGCTGCCCGCCGCCGGTTACTGGGCGGGCCGCTGCCCGTGCGGTCACGTCCGCGACGCCTGGCTGTGCGGGCCTCACGCGGAACTGGCCGGCCAGAGCGGCTGCCGTGCCTGCCGGGAACTGCCCGAGGGCGCGCACGACTGCCCGCTGCCCGGCGTGTCCCGCAGCACCCCGGAGCGATCGTCATGAACTCCTTTCCCCAGAACTCCCCGGCCGGGTCACCCCCCCGGCCTGGCCGGGGCCTTAACGCGGCGGACGGGCATCCCCCTGCCCGTGCTGCCGCCGCCCCGGACGCCGCCGACTCCCGTCCCGGCGTCCGGGTCACCCCTTCGCGCGGTGTAGCGCGCCAAGGGGTACCCGGCCCGTCCCCGGAACCCCCAGGGGACGGGCCGGCCCCGGACTCCCTGCCAGTCGCTGAGGGGCGCGCTGGCGGGGCGGAGGGGGGGCCCGGCGGAGTCCAGGGAAGCGCCGGGCCCCTGCCTGCGGGAGAACCGGGCAGGGGCGCGCGACTGCGGCAGACCGCGCCCTTGCCCGGAACCACCAGGCCGCTTGCCGGCCAGGAATTCAGGGACGCGTGGAAGGCGGCGCGGTCATCGAACGCGGCGGCGGGCCGGAGGCGGGGCGGGAAGCCGAAGCCTGCCGTCCAGCCGGGGTCCGGGCGCCTGCGCGTCGCTGCACCGCGAGCGGAAGCGTTCGACGACCCCCCGCCGCCCGCCCTGCGGATCAAGCTCCCGCCTGAGCCGCCCGAGGCGGCCTTATGAGCGGGCAGCGCGCCGACAGCAGGCGCGACAGCGAGATCGCCGCCGCCTACGCTTCCGGCTTGTCCGACCGCGGGGTCGCCGCGAAGTTCGGCATCGGCCGGGGTGCCGTCAGGGGGGCGGTCAAGCGGACGGGGACCCCGTTCCGGGAGCCGGGCGTCCCCCGCAAGCTGGCCGGGGAGGCCGGCGCCGCGACGGCCGCTCTCTACGCGGCCGGGCACAGCGCGAGGATGGCCGCCCGGGAGGCCGGCGTTTCCCCGATGGCGGCCCTGCGGGCGGTGAGGCAGTACGGGACCGGGTCCCGGAGCCGGTCGGAGGCCGCGCGGCTGCGGCGCGAGCGGGAGGCGAGGGAGCGCGGCGATCACCTGTGGGCGGCGGAGGCCGCGGCACGGCACCGGGCCGGGGTGCCGGTCGGGAGGCTGGCCCGCGAGTACGGGGTCGCCTGGCGGGCGATGAGGGGCGCGATCGAGCGCCAGGGCGTCACCATCACGCCGGGGCCGCGAGGGCGCCCTGCCGGCACCGGGAAGCCCCAGGGCGGTGCGGCGTGAACGTGACCGCGAGAGCGCCGGGACGGCCGGAGGAAGCGCCCGCGCACCTGAAGACAACGATGTTGACGCAGCAGGAGGACGGATTGGGCCGGGAGGTCAGGGGCACGGCACCGGGCGGGCCCCGCAACGGGCTGCCCGAGCCGCGCGGCTACGTTTACCGGGGCACCGGTGCCGACACGCTGACGGCGCGGCTGAGCCCGTGGCAGCTGCAGCGGGAGGCGAAGGCGGTCCTGCGCGGTGCGAGCCCGCCGCCCCCGGCTTCGCCCCCACCGCCGGTGCCGCGCCGGAAGCCGGCGCCGAGGCCTGTCCCGCGCCCGCCGGTGCCTGCCGCCGGGGAGTCCGCGCCCAGGCCGCCGCGCCGGAGCCCCGTCCTGACGACCGCCTGCCCGGGGTGCGGGAGGCCGAAGCCGGACAAGTACGTCACGTGCGCGGGAACGGGCCCGTGCCTGTCTCCCGGGCAGGCACCTGAGCCTGTGCCTGAGCCGACGCCGGCAGCGGTACCCGAGCCCCCGCCGGTGCCCGCGCCTGCCCCCGCGCGACGGTGCCGCAAGTGCACGTACCCGGTCGGCTCCGTCGGGCACAAGACCGTCTGCGGCGATGCCCGGTGATCCGCCGTCTCCTCGCCGCCCTGCACGCGGCGGTCACCGACGGCCGCCTGGAGCCCGGCCGGCCTCACCGGTACGCCGCTGACCGTTCATGGCCCGGCTGCTGGTGCGGCATGGGCGGGGCGGCCCCGGTCCACGGCGGGAGGGCAGGGCGGTGAGGGCGCGCATCCTGTCGGCTGCTGCCGTCTTCCCGGTCGCGTTCACGGCCCTGGCGCTGTGGCTGCTGACGCCCTGGGCGCCGGCAACCGGCTCGGACCTGGCAGCGGCAGCGGCGTCGGCGGCACTGGCTTTCCTGGGGTGGGCCGGGTTCGCGTTCCTCGCCGCCTGGACACGGCCGGAACGGGCGGAGTGGACACGGGCGGAGATCGCCGCGCTGAAAGACCGGATGGACCTGAAGGAGCTGCTCGACGCTACCCCCAAGAGGGGGCGGCGGTGAGGCCAGGACTCGCGGCAGGGCCGTGCCGTGCGCTCAGCCGTCGGCGCGGTCGCCGTCAGCCGCGCGCCGCTTCTTCCATGCCCTCACCCTGCGGAGCATGTGGGCCCGGAGATCGTCGGACCGGGTGGTGCCTTCCTCGTCGCAGGCCGCGCCGTAGTCGGCCCACAGCTGCTCGTCGACGCGTATCGCGCGGTTGGGCGTCTTCGGCTGGTTGGGCACGCGGCAAAGCGTATCCGGTGCATGTGCAGGTTCTTTTGGCCTGGGGTCAGGGTGCATATGCACCATGCTACATTGGTGCATATGCACCCGCGAACCGGGAACGTGCGTCATGAGAGCGCGCCTGCTCGCCCTGGGCGCGGTGATTCTCGCCCGCCTCGGCTTCCTCCGCCGTCCCGTCCTGACAGTCCCGGGCCTGCCCGTGCCGGTACCTGCGGCCGTCCCGGCCGTCACGGACCCGCAGGGACTCTGCCTCGGCCTGCCTGGCGGCTGGACGCCGATGACGGGCAGCGAGCCGTGACCCGGCTGCGGCTATGCCGCTCTCCGCTGCCCTTAATCCGCTTGCAAGGCATGGAGATGTACCTTGACCGTCCCTACGCGCTCCCCCTGGCGGGGGTAGCCGTGCCGTTCAACATCAGCGACGCCTGGTATGACGACCTCGGCGCCAGCCTCCCTGACTGCTCGGTGGCGTTCCTGAACCGCGCCTGCGCCTGGACCGCGCGGAACTCGAAATCCGGGTTCGTGCCGTCCTCGCAGCTCGCCCGGCTCACCGGCGACCCCGATCTCGTCACGCGAACGCTGCGCGCCGCCGGGATCATCCGGCCCGTCAAGGGTGGTGGCTGGCGGATCATCGCGGGCAACGGCATCACGATCACGAACGCCTCCGACGAGGCCGAGCAGGTCACGCGTGACAAGGCCGAAGCCGAACGGCAGCGGGACATGGCGCGGGAGCGTAAGCGCAGGCAGCGGGCAGGAGAGACAGCCGAACGGCAGGAGCGGATCGCCGTCGGCGTCCCGCCGATGTCACGCGGGACAACCGCCGATGTCACGCGGGACCAAACCGAAATCCGGAAGAAACCGCAGGTCAAGGTTAGTCATGTCACGCGTGACACCGGCGGGACGTCACGCGTGACACCACAGATAGATAGATCTGATCAATCATCATCAGGGGTTAGTCAATCCGACACGTACGCGCGTGACCCGAAGCTGCTCCGGGTCGTCGCCGCCGAGTTCAGCAAGCAGGCCGGCCGGATCATCGGCGACCCCGAGGCCGCCGCGGTCATCCGCACGCTCGCGAAACGGGCCGAGGATGCCGGGACGGTCATCCGCGACCCGGAGAAGTACTTCACCAGGTCGATCCGGCGCGCGGCCGACGTGGAACTCCTGCTGCTCGGCGACCCGCCTCCGGTGGCCGAGATCCTCGCCGAGCCCATTCCGGAGCCGGCGCACGCAGCCGGCGCGCACCCGTTCGTGGAGGGCGATGTGGGCTTCTGCAAGATCTGCCAGGCGCCCGAGAAGAACCGCCTCCGACACCCCAAGGGGCTGACGGCATGACCAGCGTTTACGCAGGAATCGGCGACTGCCCGGACTGCGGCGTCCGGGTCCTGTTCGCCGTCGACGTCGCCGGGGATCTCGTGCCGCTCGACGAGGGGCAGGACGGCCCGGCACTGGTCCGCTGGGACTCCACCGACACCCCGCGGGTGGGGGACGTCCCGGCCGGCTACCAGCGGCGGGAGGGAGAACACCGGTTCCGGCGGCTCCGCGACTCCTGCGCCGCCCTGGCTAGGGTTATCCCGTTCGCCGTCCCGTCCCAGCTGCGGCGCACCGGCGCGAACCGGAGGCTAGCGTGACCGGCCGCCGCCAGCGCGAGTTCGCCCCGCTGCCGCCCGGAATCGTCCGGGTACGGCTGCAAGGCGAGTCCGCTCCCGCCCTCGCCGCGCTCCTGCCGACCCTGCCGGGCGTGGCGATCGTGACCGGGCCGGACGCCTATGAGGGCGATCGCCTGTACCTGACCGTGGCCATCCTCGGCGGGGACCAGGCCAGGGCACTGCCGGCGGTGACCACGTGACCGATCTCAGCGAGTACATGACGCGGGCCGAGTTCGCCGCCCTGCCCTCGGCCGCCCACCACGCCGTGTGGCAGGCGCACAAGGAGAAGCGGATCGATTCAGACCCGCCGGTCCCCGTGTCGGGCAAGCCGCTGGTCTACAACCGCGCCCAGGTCCTGGCACTGCTGGCCGAGACGGCGGCGACCGGATGAGCGCGGTGCCAGCGACCGACTGGGGCGTCTGGGTCAACGAGTGCGGCATCTTCGCCAGCACGATCGGCGAGGGCAAGTGGATGTACTTCCTCGCCCGTGCCCGCGAAAGCCGGCTGACCATGCTCTGGGCGGGGCCGGGCGGCGGTGAGTGGCACGTCATGTGCGGCACGAGGGAAGCCGCCGCCGAGGGACGCGAGATCTTCATCGAGCAGGGCATCCTCAAGGGCCACGTGGAGGTCGCCCGGCTGTCGGCCTGCGTGGCGAAGGTGACGGAGCGCAGGCTTCGGATTGACGAGCGCATGGCGAGGGCGGCCGCGTGAGCGCCGCCAGCGACCGCAGGGAAGAGCTTGAAGCTTTTCTGTGGCAGCACGTCGCCCCCGCGTTCACCGGCAGGCGGCAGGGCGCAGCTCTTGTGGCGAAGGTGATGGACCTGTCCGACGCCTGCGTTAAGGCCGTCCACCCGCCCCGTGTCCCGAAGCCCGCAGGCCCCCCGGACCCGAAGAAGCCCCCGGCGGTCCACTACGCCACCACGGGGAGCGGGCGTCCCGCCTGCCGTCCCGGTGACTGGCTTTCGGTGCAGGGCCGGGCGGTCGACGCAGACCCGCAGGCCGTGACCTGCGGTCACTGCCGCAAGAACCCCGCCTGGCAGGAGGCGGCATCGTGAGCGAACCGGACCGGGAGACCCGCGACGCGGTCGACGCCCTCGTGTCCCGCCTCCGCGACCGGGGCGAGGCCTCCGACGAGTGGCTCGCCGCCGAGTACGTGGCGTGGCTGAAGATGCGCGGCTGGTCCCCGCCTCCCGCCGCGGCGAACTGGCGGCGGGCGTCGGGGAACAGCAGCCTGCCGGACGCGGGCAGGCCCGGAGGGGCGGACTACCTCGCCAAGAAGGCGGCGATGGCGGCCCGTGCCGACGCGACCGGCAGTCAGCCCGTGCTCGCCGAGGGCCGCGACCCGTGACCCTCCTGAGGCCCGTCACCTGCTCCGCGTGCGGTGCCCGGCTCCTGTGGGCGCTGACCGCCCGCGGGAAGCTCATGCCGCTCGACGAGCACCCGGACGCGGCGGGAACCAGGCCGCTTACCGGGACGGGACCGGCGGGTACCGGACCCGGCAGCTCAAGGCCGGGGAGGAGCCGCTCGGGTACGAGCGCCGGCACATGCCGCACATGGCCACCTGCGGGAAACCGGCAGCCCCGCCCGTGCCGCTGCGGCCCCTCCCGAAGAACGTGACCCCGATAACCGCCGCCCGCTCCCTGCGGGACGGCAGGAGAACCCCGGCAGGACGCCGGGACAACCCGAGGAAGTGACCAGATGCTCGACGACGACCCGACCCCTGCGGGGGTGATCCGCAGCACCTGGAGATGGTTCCCCGCCTGGGTGGTGGTGCTGTTCGCGGCCTGCCTGCTCATCGGCGGCCTCACCTACGCCGGGCACGTGTTCGGCTGGTGGCTGAGCGCCCAGGACGCCACGCACCAGGCGCAGAACACCCAGAACGGCTACAGCAACCAGACCACGCTCCGCGCCCAGGTGACGAGCCAGCTCGCCGCCGTCGAGACGATCACCACCCAGATCGCGGCGGCCGGGAACGACACGTCCCTGACGACCGCGCTCAAGGCGCAGCGCGCGGGCATCGCCGGCATCGTCTGCTCCGACGCCGCCCAGATCTCCGGAACCCCGCTCCCCGCCCAGCAGGCACAGTGGGCCTCCGTCAACTGCGCTGACGGCGCGGTATCCCCGCAATCCCCCCTCTACCAGGCAGGACAGCCGTAACCGTGAACAGGAACCGCCGTACCATCGCCGCCCTCGCCGCAGCCGCCGCGCTCGCGGTCTCGCTCGCCGCCTGCACCAGCGACGGCAGCACGCCCGCCGGGCAGCAGCAGGAGAACGCCCAGCAGACCCAGGACACCACGTCACTGATCGCCGACCAGCCCATCCCGCACTTCTCCTGGTCGCAGATCCGGCAGACCCTCATCGACGCTGAGACGATCTCCGCCGACGGCTCGCAGACCACCTCGTTCTTCTTCCAGATGGGCGACCAGGACCCGGTGTTCTCGTGCCCGTCGATCGGCATGCCGGTTGCCAATACCGCGCAGCTCAGCAACCCGGACCAGGTCAACCCCGACCCGAACGCGTCTGCGGGCAGCGTGATCACCGCGCAGATGGACCCGAACGGCGTCTACGCCCCGTCCGCGTCGATGGGAACCTACGTGATCTGCGTCAACGGCTCTGGCGCGAACTACCTCCAGTACTGGGAGGGCGACGTGATGACCGTCGCCGCCGCTGCCGAGTGGAACGCGGCCACGCACACGCTGAAGGTCGTCGGCGCGCCCACCGCCGCGATCCACACCGCCCCGCCGGCCGCCCGTAAGGCCCCTGCCAAGCCTGCCAAGTAGCCGCCGCAGCCCCCCGTGCCCGTCCCGTCTCCACCCGGCGGGACGGGCACGGCCCCCCTCGGATTCCCGAAAGGAAATGATCTTGAGTACTTCGCAAGCGCCGCCGCCGCCGGCCTCCGGCTGGATCAAAATCATCCCTGGCGGAAACGGGAGGCGACATTGAAAACAGTCCCTCTTTACGGCAAAAAAGCGGCCGGCCGGGTCGCCCTCGTTGACGACGAGGATTACGACCTCGTAATGCAGCACAGGTGGAGGGTGCAGGAAGACGCCAGCGCCAGGCACCGGGGAGGCCCTTACGCCCGTACTGAAGTTGGCAAGAGGCCAGACCGCAAGGCCTTGTTCATGCACAACCTGATCGCCGGTCCCCGACCCGATCATGTTGACGGCGACGGCCTAAACAACCAGCGGATCAACCTGCGCCCCGCGACCGCCGGGCAGAACAAGGCGAACACCCCGAAGCGGCCTCGCGCGACCTCCCGGTACATAGGGGTGAGCGGGAATAGGGCGAAGTGGGAATCTCGGATCACCTTCGAGGGAAAGACGCGCCATCTCGGCAACTTCCCTTCCGAGGAGGATGCCGCACGCGCCCACGACGCCGCCGCCTGCGAACTATTCGACAGGTACGCCCGGCTGAATTTCCCCGAAAGCGCCGCCTGTAACGGCGACTGCCTTGAGGTAGCTGACCTGGGCGGTGGCATCGTCGGGCTTCGCCACGCCCATAACGCGGGAAATCCCACCTTGCGGCTCACTGCGGGGGAATGGCGCGCTTTCATGGCCAGGGCCAAGAGTGGCGCGCTCGACGCGTTTCCCGCTGCTGCGCAAATTTCCCAAGGAGAGGAAAAGTCATGCAAGACAACCTGAACTTTCGCAAATCAACGCACAGCTTCGCTAATGGCAACTGCGCTGAGGCCGCCTCGGTGGCTGCGACGGTTTTCGTCCGCGACACCGCAGACAGGGGCGGCCCGGTGCTCGCGTTCACCCCGGATGAGTGGCACGCGTTCCTCGGAGGGGTGCGCAACGGCGAGTTCGACCGCTTCGGAAGGGGCGGGGCATGACCGAGACCCCGCAAGATCAGCCCGCAGCCGCGCCCGCCGTGCCACCGGGGCAGGCGGACCCGTTCGGCGGTCACGAATTCGGCTACGAGCCGGACACCGACCTGTTCCGCTGTGTCCGGTGCCAGGTCTACGAGGTGACTGCCCGCGCGGAAGGCGCGATCAAGCCGTGCGCGGGGCAGCCGCCGGCCGGTTCCGGTCCCGTCGAGGTGAACGCGTGGTGACCGGGCTGACGCCGGGGCAGGCGTTCCACGCGTCGCTGACCGCCTCCCAGGCGGGGCGCTTCGAGGGCTACGAGGCGGTGCCGTGGGACGACCTTGCCGACGAGTTCCGCGCCGACATCGAGACTGCCGCGAAGGACGCCGTCGAGGCCGCCAGGCTCAGGCAGCCCGAGGAGCTGCGCGAGGCCATGGCCGAGACCAGGCAGCTCCGCGAGCAGCTCGCGGCGATGACAGCCCGGTGGAAGGACCAGGCCGCGATGCACGACCGCGACGCCGACAGGACGGGCAGCAGGATCGAGTCGGCGGCGCTCGCGGCGAAGAGCCGCGTCTACACCGGGAACGCCGACGAGGTCCTCGAAGTGGCCGGGGGACTGACGTGACCGAGATAGTCACTTACGGCCAGATTGCCTACGAGGCGTACGCCGCGCACAGCGACGGCAAGTCGCTCGTATCCGGCGAGCCGCTGCCGGCATGGGGCGAGCAGAAGCCGTCGATCCGGCGCGCATGGAACGCCGCCGGCAACGCCGTCTCGGATGACGTGATCAGCGACGGCCTGGACAAGACCGAGCCTGGGGCGCTCACCCTCATCCGCACGCGGCTCGCGGACCTCGCTGCCGGGCTCGAACTGTCGGCGTCGGCGAGCCACCCGAGCAAGAAGTCCGAGATCGAGCACGGGTGCGCCGAAGCCGTGCGCGGAATCGCGGAGGGCCGATGACTGAGACCGCCCCACGCCGCCGGATGCTCCGCTACGAGGTCGGCATCGACGGCTGGACCACTCACGGCATGACCGGCGAGCCGGTGCACGTCGGCGCTCTCGGCTACGGGTCGGGGGTCGAGTTCTGGGCCGAGCACGACGAGGCGAAACTCCCGCGAGAGCGCACGTTCCAGGTGTTCGGCACCGGCCACGTACTGCCTCCCGGCGCGCGGCGGGCAGGGACCGCGCCCCGGACTCGCGAGGGGCTGGTTTGGCACCTTTTCGAGTTCCCCGCCGGAATCGAGGGCGGCTGATGACCGAGATCCCCCCGCCGGAGGAGGAGTTCCTGACCCCTGCCGAGGTCGCCCTCATGTTCCGGGTCGATGTCAAGACGGCCTCCAGGTGGGGGCGCGAGGGCACGGTCACCAGCATCCGCACCCCCGGCGGGCACCGCCGCTTCCACGCCGCCCAGTTCAGGGACATGCTGCGCGGGGAGCCGGAAGGCGGCCGGCCGTCGTGACGAGACTGGAGGAGGACCGCAGGGCACGGGAGCGGCGGCTGCGCGCCTGGGCCCTGCACGGGCAGCCGGAGAAGCCGCGGCGGCCGGAACGCATCGCACCTCGCGAGGCCGAGGTTCTCGCCGCTCACCGCGGCGGGGACCTGGTGCTCGGGGACCGGCCGTGAGCGGGCGCGACAACCCCGGGCTGCTGCTCGACACCCTCGCGATGGCGGTCCCGCTGGAGATCGGCCGGCTGCGTGACGCAGGGAAGGACGCCAGGGGCTGCCTCGCCGCGCGCCTCCGCCTGCCGCAGCCCGAAGGCGAGAACGCCCTGTGGGGTGCCGACGCGATGCTCTACGGCGGGAAGGGCGGCGGCCAGGCTTTCGCCGGGTTCGCGGCGGCGATCGCCGTGCTCGCGTTCGCGCCGGGCGGGGTCCGGTTCGGGGCACTGGCCTGGTGTGCCGCCCACATGCGGGAGCGGTGGCCGGACGGGGAGAGGATCTGCCCGGCGTGCCTGCGCGAGGAGATCGCGGCGGGCGCGCGGTGAGGGGGCTAGGCGGAAGGGCGCCGGCGGGGCTCGCCCTTCTCGCGGCGGATGTCGCGGGCATCGGGGATGCCGTGCTCTACGCGGAACCGGCGGACTTTCTCGCGGGATTCCCCGAGCGCGGCGGCGATGTCCTCGACGTACTCGCCCGCGCGGAGCAGCTCCTCAAGGGCACTGTCGACGGCGGCGGCCGCTTGTTTCTGCGTGGCGACGAGGTTCCGCAGCCGCCTGATCCCTTCGCTCTCGGTCATGCCGCCAATAATGCCACACGGGTTGGCCGAATCATATTGCCATGCCTCGTGTATTGGCCATATGATATTGCCATGAGCAACACCATCGAGACCGCCGTGCAGGGCGGGGACGCGCTCGACGCGCTCGCCGTCGTCTACCGCAAGGCCGGGGAACTGACCGCCCGGGTCAACCCCGGCGCCGACGTCACCTCCCCGGCGTTCGCGGCCAAGCGCGCCGAGGTCGCGGAGGTCATCACCCGCCGCCTGTGCGCGGACCTGACCGGCCAGGGCCGCCCCGACCTGTCCCGCAAGATCCGCCTCGCCTGGAACAGGAGCGCCTGACATGAGCAGCACCGCGAACCAGAAGCCCCGCACCTACACGGCCGAGCTGACCGGCGCGCAGATCTTCGGCCTCGCCGACCTGGTCCGCCGCCTGGGCACCCACACCATGACCCAGGACGGCGAAGCCCACCTCCGCGACGACCTGGCCGGCGCCCTGACCGCGTTCGTGAGCCTCCTGCCCGAGCCGTCCGACGCGGACGGCGACGCCTACCTCGCCGCCATGCGCGCCGGGCTGCTGCCGAACTGGGGCATGGACCCCGAACCGCTGACGGAGACGCCGGAGGAGTGGCGCGCGAAGTACGACGCCCGCCGCGCGGCCGAGGCGAAGACGGCAGGCACCCCCGCGAAGGCGTACGAGGTCGTCTGGCCGGACGGCGGCATCTACGCCAACCGGCACGGAGAGACCGTCCTCACCGCCGAGGAGGCCCGGACGACCGCGCAGTCGACCGGCGGGACCTGGCGGGCCGCGGGCAACGGCGAGACCCCGCTCGGCGGCCTCGACGAAACCCTCATCCACGACGGCGCGCACTGGACCGCCGAGGGACCGCGCGGAGCCCTCTGGGTGGTCCGCTGGCACTCCGGCACCGGCGCCGTGACCGCGTGGAAGTCCCCCCTCGGGCGGACCGGATTCCGGGCCGATGCTGCGGGCCTGCCGGCGGCACGGCGGGAAGCCGCCAGGATCGCCGCCCTCATCGCAGACGGCAAGACGAAGGAGAGCTGATCATGATCAACGTGGTCACGGTGACGCCGAGGCCGCACGAGGTCGCCCTGGCCCGCGTCCCCGCAGGGACTGCGCTCCGTTTCCCGCTCCGCCCAGGGTTCACAGATGACGTCCGCGCGACGGACGAGGTGACGTACGCGGAAGTCCCCGGCACGGCGCTCGCCTTCTGGGGCGTGGACCTGACGACCCGCTACAGCGCGCATTCGATCGGCCTCGGGCGTCACCGGCGCGACCGCGCGGTGTGGCAGAAGGCGGCCAGGATGCTCGCCGGCGACCGGGAGGCATTCGCGGCCGTCTACGTGCTGCTTGAGGAGATCAGGCCTTACGGGCGCCCTGTCTGGCTGGCAGTGAGCATCCGGGAAGAGGCCCCGGCCGACGCCCCCGACCCCATCGACGGAGAAGGATCCGACCTTGACTGACCACTACAGCGACCCGGACATGGTGTGGAACGAGGCGAACGCCGCCAGCGACGACGGAGAGGCCGTCATGCGGGCAGAGCGGGAAGCAGGCGCCACGGACGCGGAGCTTGAGGCGCAGGCGATCACCGTGCTGGTGAAGCGGTGGCCGCAGGCGATCGAGACGGCACGGAAGGCCGTGCAGAGTGCGCGGCGGATCCTCGACGAGCTGATGTGCTGCGACGTCGAGATGTTCGACTCGTCGGCTGGCGACGAGGCCACGGAGGCTCTCCGCGAGGCATTGCGGCGGCTGGACAGCGCGGGTGTCATCGCCCGGAACCGGCTGAAGCCGATCGAGGAAGCCGAGAAGAACGCCGAGCTTGACCGGCTGCGCGCCAGGAACGCGGAGCTTGAGCGGCAGCTCGCGGAAAGCGAGGCGTCCCGTGGCTGACCAGGACAGCATCATCCCCGACCTCGCCGCGCTCCTCGTGGCGGCACTCGCGAGGCGCCACGACTCCGCCTACTACGCGGTCCGCATCGCGGCCCGGCTCGCGCTCGTCAACTCCGCCAGCGACGCCGTGGCCGAGGCGGAACTGCGCAAGGCGCTCGGCCCGGTCCTTGACCGCGAGCAGCTCGGGACCGCGCTCAGCGCACTGGAGGACGCCGCCGCCTACCGCCGCGAGTACCAGGACGGCGACTGCGCCGACTGCGACGCCCTGCCCGAGGGCGTCCTGTGCGGCGACCACGAAACCGACGAGGCGATTGCGTCCATGTACGACCTGCTGCACGAGGAGCTGCAAGAGCACCAGGGCGCCGGCGGGACCTGGCGGTGCGCCTTGTGCGGGATCGAGGTCGCCGCAATCGACGCCGCGCGGCTTGTGAGCGTGCGGGACCCGGACGCTGACGGCAAGGACAGCATCATGGTGCGGTGCACCGACCGGAACGCCTGCCAGGAGCGGCAGGACGAGGCGGACGCCGCCACGGCGGCAGGAGAGGAAGGTTCCCGGTGACAGCCCTGAATGCGGCGGCGAGGGCGGCGATCCGCGATGCCGGCTTCACCCGGGCCGAGTGGCTGCGGATGTGGGGCTACGGCTCGGGAACGTGGGGCGGTGATCGCTGCGGCTGCTTCGACGACCGCTGCATCGGCCACCACCACGAGGGGGCCGACGGGTGCGGCTGCCTGGAGACCATGATCGACGACGCCGTGGCGTGGCGGACGGCGACCCGCCACCCCAATTCCGTCGAGCTGACCGGGGGGCCCTACGGCCTGAACCAGTGGGTGACCGTGACCACCCCCGCCGTGGTGGCCAACGTGTCGACGTCGCGCGACTACACCTACCCCCCGCTCAACGGGGTCGCGCGAGAGGACCCGGCCGATTCGGTGGTCCGCATCGAGACACGCGCGGGATGGTCGGCCACGGTCACGCATGAGGAGAACCACGGGGTTAAGCAGATGGTGATCCGGTTCGCCAGGGTTGCGCCGGAGCCGGGATGACCGCCGCCGAGGACTGGGACGAGGACGACGACCAGGAACCGGACGACGACTGGTACGACGACGACGACCTCCCCGAGCCGGACCCCGAGGACGGCGACATCGCCAGGGCGTACGAGGAGCACTTCGAGCACCTTGACGCGGTTCACGGCGGGGGCGAGTGCGACTGCCGGCCGTCCCTGGCCGAGCGCCTGGCGCGGCGGGCGCGGGATATCGCCAACTGGCTGCACGGTATCCGCTGCCGGCTGACCGTCGCCACGCGGAGGCCGTGCACGCTGCGGCTCGGCCCGGCCGAGATCACCGTCCGCCTGCGCGCCGACCGGGGCTGCGATGCCTGCTCGGGGCGCGGCTGGTTCTACACCATGACCCCGAAACCGGAGTTCCCGGTACCGGCGGGCTACAACGGGGCGGCCTTGTGCGGGTGCGGGTCCGCGATCGGGAAGCTCGCCGAAACGCGCCGCTACCTGCGGCGCACCGATAGAGAACCACCGTTCTAGCAGCAGGAGAGGACAAGGCAATGGGATTCCCGATCGGGGCGAGGTTCGCCCACCCGGACGCCGGCTATAAGGGCGCGCAGGAGCAGGCGGCCAGGTACCTGAAGCCCGGCGAGGTGTACGTGGTGCACCGGCTCGACGTCGGCCGCTCCGACTCGACGCTCTACCTTGACGGGCCGGGCCTGCGCGGCATCGGCTTCAGCACGGTGATGTTCGAGCCTGCCGAGCTGCCCGGCTTCGAGGATGAAGACGACGAGCAGGAGGCGGGGGACGCGCCCATGTCCACCGTGGGCGACCTGCTCGACTACCTCGCGACCCAGCCGAGAGAACGGAAGGTGGTCCTGGAGAAGGACGCCGAGGGCAACGGGTACTCGCCCCTCGCCAGCGCTGGCGTGAGCCTGTACGTGGCGGAGCAGGGCGTGCGCCGGTTCATCGACGGGATCACCCTCGCCTCGGTTGCCCGGACGGAGAACGCCGGTGGCTGACTTCGACAAGACCGTCACCGCTTTGCGCAGGTGGACGAAGGACCACGACCCGCACGTCCGGGCCGCCGTCGAACTCCTGATCTGGGATGGCTACTGGCTCCGCCGCAAGGACTTCCGGTCTGCGGCCATCGGCACCGGCACCACGGAGAGGTGGGTCCGCTGGGATGAGGCGGCCCGGTTCCGCACAGGGCCGGGCGCGACCGCGTCCAGCTCGGAGCTGGCCATCCTCGACGTCGCGGTCGCGATCGGCAATGACCGCTTCAAGCTGAGCCGGATGAACGACGAGCAGGCGGGTGCGATCGTCAAGGCGTTCGCTGCCGCGCTCGTTGTGGGGGAGATAGGTCATGGCTGAGGAGCCGCTCACCCTGTTGCAGGCCGCGTTCCTGGAGGCGGTCAGGCCGTCGGCGCGCGGACGTGTCGACTCGCTCGCGCACCCCGGGGCGACCGTTCCCCCGCCTCCCCTCGCCGAGCCGCTGGACGCCCACGGCTGCCTCCGCGCCGCCGTGGTGGTCTACCGGGACCGGCGGACGTGGTTCCCGTGCCGGTCCCATGAGGGAGGACGGCACCACTTCGCCGCCCACTGGCCGCAGTGCCCGGCACCGTTCTGCAGGCTCCCCTACAGCCACTACGAGGCAGGGACCATGCACGACATCCCCTGCGGAACAGTCGAGTACCACGACGCGATCGGGGTGGACCGTGGCTGACGACGAGCTGTCCGCCGTCCTGGCGGAGATCAAGGCCCGCAACGAGTGGCGCATCGAGTACCACGCCTACACGCCCTGGACGGTTGAGCATGACGTGCCCGAGGGCGACGTGCGGCGGCTGCTGGCCGCTCTTGAGGCGGCACTGCGCGCGGCGGACGGCTGGAAACGGTTCGCGGCGGAAGGCGACGCGCAAGACGAGTGCGCCGACGAGCTGCGCAAGGTGATCGCGGCGGCCCTGTCCGGAGAGGGGAACGCTGGTGGCTGACGACAAGCTTGCCGCCGCACTGGCGGAGATCAGGGACCGCGATCAGCGCGTGTGGGATGGCCGTGGCAATGTCGGCGGCCTCCTGGCGATCACAGAGGCCAGGGACGACACGCCCCGGCTCCTGGCCGCCGTGGGCGCGGTACTGGAGATGCACGCCCCGACCCGTTACGTGGCCTACACCGAGGCGTGCTCCAATCACCTGTTCACGATTCTTCCCCGCCGTACCTGCCCGGACTGCGTGAGGGTCGAGCGCCTGGGCTGCCAGCGGTGCCGGGACGAGAACGGCAACCCGGCGAAACCGGAGGACTGCTTCGAGCGGAACGTGATCCTCGCCGCGCTGACCGGGGAGGGGAACGACGGTGGCTGACGCGCTTTTCGAGCCGGAAGGCGCCCCGGCCGCGTCGCAGCCGAAGCCGATTCGAGCGCTGACCGTGAAGCAACCGTGGGCGCACATGATCGCCCATTGCGGGAAGACGGCGGAAAACCGCACCTGGCCGACCGGCTACCGCGGACTGCTGGCAATCCATGCGGGTGCCTGCTCGGGATGGGACCCGGCGGGCGAGAGAAGCCCAGAGGCGCGGGCGGCGTGGCGCGAATGGTCGGCCGCGCTCCCTCCGCCGAATATCACCGGGCCGCTTCGCAGGGCTGCGATGCACATCGGCTTCGGCGCGGTCATCGCGGTCGCCGAGGTCGCAGGCTGCCACGCCAGCGGCCCGCGCGGGTGCGATGGCAGCTGGCCGGGCCTGGACGGCCGGCTCCGCCCGCGATGCTCCCCGTGGGCCGTCAACGGACAGCACCACTGGCAGCTAGCCGGCGTCCGCCCGCTTGCCGAGCCAGTGCCGTGCAAGGGCACGCTCGGCCTGTGGCGGCTCTCCGAAGACGTCGAGCAAGCGGTGCGCGCGCAACTGGAGGTTTCCCGTGGCTGACCACGGACCATTCGAGACCGAAGACCAGGCCCGCATGCTCCCCGAAGTCCGGGCGATCCACGAGGCGTTCCGGGCGGGAACCGGCACGCTCTCCGGCGAGCCGATGCTCACCGCCGCATGCGAGGCCGCCGGGATCGAGCTGGGCGCCTATGACCGGCGGATTATCGCGTGGCTGGGGAACTGGGAGGCGCAGACCTGCGTGGTGCTCGCGGGCATCATCATGCGCGCCTACCTCGCGGGGCTCGCCGACAAAGGAACCGAAATGGAGGAAGGCAATGGGTGACACCCTGATCTGGGCGGCGGTCGTGCTCGTTCCGGTGATGACGGCTGTGGTCTGGCTGGCTCCGGCGGCACGGCGGGCAATCGATCGATCGGGGGCGGCGTACGCGGTGACGGCGGCCGGGCACGACGTGGACGTGGCGGAGCGGCGTCACCGGCTCGCCGTCGCCGCGGGCCTCATCGATGAGGAGACCGGGCGGGAGCGGGCACGGCTCGCGGCGGAGACCGCGCAGTACGAGACCGACCGGGAAGCAGCGGGGAAGGTGCTGGGCGAGGCGGTGGAGGCACGGAGGCGGGTGATCGCCGCCCGTGCCGAGGCAGAGGCCGCGCTGGCTCCCGGCGCGGCCAGGGCGGCGCTCGGCGGTGAGGACCTGGCGGCCCTCGGCGAAGCGTACGCGGCCTTCTGCCGCGAGTACGGGTATATGAACGTGCCGACCTTCGGCGAGTGGGTCGGGGACTTCAGGGGGCTGTCCCGGTGACCGCCGACGTCCTGGACGCTGAGATCAAGCCCCCGCCGAACGTGCTCCTCGCGGGCATCAACGGGTCAACCGCCTACGGGCTCGCGACCGAGGACTCCGACGTCGACCGGATCGGCTGCTACGCCGCCCCGACGTCGCAGTTCCACGGCCTGCACCTCCCGATCGGGAAGGCCGCGACCTGGGTCAGCACCAAGCCTGACGCCACCTATCACGAGGCGGGGAAGCTGGCCGTACTGATCCTCAAGTGCAACCCCACGGTCACCGAACTGCTGTGGCTGGACGAGTACGAGACGACGACCCCCCAGGGTGAGGCGCTGATCGGCATCCGGACCGCGGTCCTGTCGGCGAAGGCCGTGCGCAACGCCTACCTCGGCTACGCCACGCAGCAGTTCGGTCGGATACGGAACCGCGGAGACGGCTCATTCAGCGCCGATACCCGAAAGAGAACGGGCAAGCACGCCAGGCACCTGTGGCGGCTCCTTTACCAGGGCTCCGAGTTGCATCAGACGGGGCACCTGCCGGTGCTGCTCCACCCGTCCATGGCGAAGTTCTGCCGCGCGTTCGGCGAGGCGGTCGCCGCCGGAGATCTTGACCTGGCCTCGCGGGCGCTCGCAGACGCCGAGGCGGCATTCGACAGGCCCGGCGTGCTGCCGGACCGCCCCGACGAGGCGGCGGCCGAGGCGTGGCTTCAGGACGTCCGCCGCGCCTACTGGGACCGGGAGTGACCGCCTGGAAGGTTGCCATGACCCCGGACACGTCCGGGTGGGCTGATGATGACCTGCGCTGGGATGCCGGATTCCACCTCGGACTGTGGCGCGGATGCGAGAACGAGGCCGAGGCAAGAACGGTCGCCGGACAGGTGACCGCTCTCGGCTGGACAGCGGAAATCAAGCAGACGGAGGACGGGAATGCAGCCTGAGACCAGGCCGAAGGCGTGGATCGTCGACATCGACGGCACCGTGGCACTGAGGGGCGACCGCAGCCCGTACGACTGGAGCCGGGTCGGCGAGGACAAGCCGAACGAGCCCGTTCTCGCGGTCGTCCGCGCACTTATCGGCGCCGGACACCGGATCATCTTCGTGTCGGGCCGGATGGAGGAGTGCCGCTTCGCGACGATCGCGTGGCTGAACCGGCACCGCATCGACGCGGTTCACCTGCACATGCGGCCCGACGGCGACTACACGCCTGACGACAAGCTCAAGTGCGCAATCTACGAGCGCGAAATCCGGGACTTCTACGAGATCACCGGCGTAATCGATGACCGGGCTCGCGTTGTCGCCATGTGGCGGTCCCTCGGCCTCACCTGCTTCGCCGTGGCGGAAGGCAACTTCTGATGATCAAGGCGGCCGGCAAGACCGGCCTCGGTATCCCGCTGCTCCTGCTCGGCCTGTCCGGTGAGAACGTCACCCGGCTGGCAGCGGGCGAGCCGATCAGGGTCAGTGCGGCGCAGATGAAGCAGCTCGGCCTCCCGCAGATCGAGGTGGTCATCCACTACGGGCGGACCGAAGACGACATCCTCGCCGAGCTGAAGGCGCACGGCGTGCAGGCAAGAGAGTTCCGCGATGAGCGCAGCGAAGGAGAAGAGCGTTGACTAACCTTACCGACCTCCCCTGGCGGCAGGGTCGCCATCAGGGCCGTCACATGTACGCCCAGCTAGGCCGGCAGCCGTCCGACATGGATCCTCTGGTCGGCACCCTCGATACGGCGGAGCTGGCCGCCGAGGCGTGCCAGGCGCACAACGAGCGGCTCGCAGCACGGACTCCCGGGCTCCGCCTTCGCGGGGTGACGGGCGTCCAGTTCGGTGACGGCAACAGCCAGACCAATGTCTTCTGAGGAGCGCGTCTTGACCGATGGAGGGCCGGTGACCGGTTCCGTCTTCATCTGCCCCTGCTGCGGCGCGACGTCCAGTCATCCCGACGACATCGCACAGAATTACTGCGCCCGCTGCCATTGGTACACCGGAGACCCGCAGCTCGGGCCGCCGCACCTGGCGGAGGCGTGCCCCGAACGGAAGGCGACGGAGATGACTGAGCTTCACCCCTTCATCCCGGACTGGACCCTCAGCCCCGGCGTCCTGCTCCGCCGCGTGATGGCCGGCCGGAATCTCGCCGAGGCGGACCTGTCGCGCTGCGGGCTGCTGCCCGAGACGATCGCGGGCATCCTGGCCGGGACGTCGGCGATCGGGGAAGACGCGGCCATCAGGATCGCGAATGCGACGGGAGTGCCGTCGTCGTTCTGGCTGAACGCGGAGCACGTCTACCGGAGCGACCTCGCACGCGGGGCGGAAGACGTCAGCAGCGAGAGCAAGGAGAGCCCCCGTGGGCAAGACCAACGGAAACCATAACCGCCGCCACGGTGCCGCCAAGAGGGCAAGGTCGCGGCCGGTGCACCGGGCTGTCTGGCAGCGCCACGCGTGCTCTGCGTGCCATCAGCCCGTTATCACGGCCGAAGAGGATACCGGCGGCGGCCGGCTGAAGGGCGCGCTGATAGAGGCGGACCCGGATCCGCGCGGCGTGCTGGTCCGCGACGGCAGGGGCTACCTGGTCCGCGACCCTGCCGGCGTCATGGAAGGCGGCCGGTGGGCGTGGCATCACTGCCCGGTGAGAAACGCGGCGGGCCCGTGAGGCGCCTCGCCCGCTGGCTCCGCGACCTCGCAGACCGCATCGACTACGCGGGAGCACCGAGGGGCGTGAATTACTCGTTCACGATCGAGCCTGGGGAAGGCATCCGCTTCCGCCAGGACGGCCGGGGATGCCCGCTGTGGTACCTCGGGGACGAAGACTACCTGAGGGCGCACCACGAGGCAGGACCGGCTCCCGGTACCGGCGGGCAGTGGCAGCGGGAACCGAGACAGGAAGGACCGGGTCTTGACCACTCCCTATGACGCCTTGCCGATCGAGGTCCGCCGCGAGCAGTGGGGGTGGTTCGGGCCGCCGTGGTGGTCTTACGTTTGCTACGACGAGGCCGGCAAGGTCATCGCGGAGATGCGCAAGCCGTTCCCTGTCGGCGAGTCTTGCCTGTACTGCCGCGAGCCGTTCGACGAGGCGGCGGGCGACTCGGGGCAGGCGACCGTGGCCGTGACGACCGAAGGCGCGCGGATCGCGCACGTCCACAAGGAATGCCAGTTCCGCCAGGTCGCCGGGGGACTCGCCCATCACGAGAAACACTGCCATTGCTACGGCGGCGAGGGCAACGGCACGCCGGGGATGACGCTGCGACAGGAAGCGGTGGAGGTCTGGCGGCGCATGCAGGCCGGGATGCTGTTCCGGTGACGCCGATGCAGCGCCGGTTCCACCGGCTATGGATATGGACTCAGGACGACGCCCCGGTCTGGGTCTCCGCATACCTCGGCACCTACGCGTGGCGGCCATGGTGCTGGGTGCGCGGGTATCATCAGCCGCACCACTGCGACGTGTACTACGAGGTGTGCACCTGGTGCCTGGTGACGCTCTGGTCGAGGAAGCGGGACGGGGGCCCTAACCCGCTGCTCGGCGTTGACCGGTGTCCGGCTGGCTGGCGGCGGATGTGGGCCGGGGGACAGTTCGGGAAATGGATATGATCACGTTTAGGTAACGGCTATTGACAGGCATGCCGTAATTTACGGGAACCTGATCGATAGCGTCCAGGTGAAGGTCTCGCGATCATTGCAGGCCCAAACCTGAAGGAGGCCCCCCAGTGGACCAGAAGACCACTAACGCATGGCTAGTTTTCCTTGCGGCACTAGCCCTCGGCGTCCAGGTGGTAGGCACCTGGTTTCAGTACCAGCAGCTCCAGATCGCACGCCAGGCGAGCTAGGCTAGCCCGCAGGACTCCCACTGGGGGAACGCTAGGAATGGGTGACCAGTCACCGCTCGCGGCGGATTACGTGCTGGCCGGTGCTCGAAACCGTAACGAGATCCTGTCTCCCCCGCCTCACCGAAGGGTGGCCGGGCGTACCGCGAACGGCCCGGCACCCGCCCCCCTTGCAGGTAGCCTGCTTTCCGTTGGGGCGTAGTACGGCCGCCGCCGGGGCGCTACCCGGCGGCGGCCGGGCCCCGCTGTATCCTGATCCCGCGTCGTGCAATAGCGCGGCGAAGTCGTGAGCCTCGCAGTCTTCCGGACGGTGGATGGGCGGGGCTTCGCGCTTCCCGAGGACTAGACTCGGGAGCGGCCGCCGCGCCGGCCTGGCTCCCCACGGCGACGGGGACAAGTGGGCTCAGCCCTCGCGCGGGCAAGCTTCCCGGCTCCGGCCGGGAGATAGAGGTCGCGGGTTCAAATCCCGCCAGGGACTCTCGGGTGTCCCTGTAGCTCAGTCCGGCAGAGCAGGGGAAGGCGCGGCGCTCACGCTCCGCGCCTTCCTTGCTTCCCGGGCTCAAGTTCCGTTGGAGCGTCACGGCCTGGTTCCAGCCCCCAGGGTCGTCCCGTTGCACGCGGCGCTCGTCACGGGCGTTATCTCCCGTCTCTTGCTTCCCGGGGAAGATCGCGATTCGCGATTCGTGATTCCAGGGCGGATGCGGGAGGGGCTCTATGGGGTCAGGTCATTTTCGGGGCGTTTAAGTGTCCGGACTCATCCCGACCCAACCATACGTGTCCGGACCATAAAACACCTCCTGGCCTGCGTGAACGTGAACCGGAACGCGCCCGCCTGCATGCCGCTGAAGTTCGTGCGGTAGTGCAGCAGCAGCACTCTCAGCAGCCATAACGACCCCGCCGGGAGGTCAGAGGTCATTCTGGGGGCATCTGCGCTCTCCGCAGGAGCCGAGAAGAACGCGTTCATGATCTCCCGCGCCCGGTCCTCGTCGGCCGGCATGAAATGGGGCCTGGTCTTCAGCACGACCCCCTGCGTGTCGCCGAGGTACGCCGCGGTCTTCGCGAGGCCCAGGCCCTTCGACAGCCACTCGGACGCGGCCGTGTGGCGCAGGACGTGCCACCCGTTCACCTGAGCCGCCGCCGGTACCCCCGCGGCCTTCCGTGCCCTGTCCCACGGGCGCTGGACCGTCCCCCTGTACCAGGGGCGCCCGCCGTTCGTGAACACCAGGCGCCGCGTGAGGTCCCCCTCGATCTTCCCGTCGCGCCGCACCCTCGGCAGCGTCACCGCCGTCGCCGGGCACCCGGCCAGGTGCGCGGACAGCATCAGGATCACCTCGTCGGCGACCGGCACCTCGCGGGGCTTCTTGTTCTTCGTCGGCGCGAAGACCAGGATCTTCCCCCGCAGCGGCGACGGGCGCGGCGGCGACGTCAGGTCGGCCACCCCGGTCACGTCCATGTACTTGACCTGATACGAGATCCCGCACGTTTTCCGCAGGAAGTCGAGGTCCTCCAGCGCGACCGCGCACAGCTCCCCCTGCCGGTGCGCGCAGCACGCCCCGAGGTAAGGCATCGGCTGCATCCCGGCGGGCAGCTCCGCGGCCACCGCCTCGACGCGCTCGCGAGGCCACGCGACGGCCTGGCTCTCCACCGGGCGGGGCTTCTGCACCGAATCGGCGGCCAGCGGGTTCAGGGCGATGATCTTGTCGTCCACCGCGGCGCGGAACACCTGGCTCACGTCAGTGATCATCAGGAGCGCCGTATTCGCGTGCCCGGGCAGGCTCGCGATCCATCCCTGGACGATCGACACGCGGCGCGACAGCGCGGCCATCGGGTACTGGCCGATCGAGTTGCCGCCCTGCGCGGTCTTCCCCTTCGCCGCGCCCTTCGCGCGCCCCTCGTAGACGTGGTTCTCGAACGCCGACCGGATCCGCTCGGCGGTCACCGGGTCGTGGACGCGGGTCTTCCGCCACTGCTCGGCGTAGACCTGGAAGGTGATCTTCCCGGCCCGGTCATCGACGAACGTCCCGGCCCGGACGGATGCCTTGAGCTCGGCTTCCTTGTCCTTCGCGTCCTCCTCGAACTCGAAGTTCTGCTTGACCTGGCGCCCGTCCTGGTCGGTGCCGCGCACCTGCCAGCGCAGCCCCGTCCCGTGCGCCGAGCTCGGCGCCTTACGGTGCTGGCCGCACTTCTTCGCTCCCGCCGGGGGATGGGCGAGGTGCCACCGGTCGTAGACGCTCACTGTTCCTCCTGCGCTTCGGGGGAGCCGGGGGAGTCCGGGGGACCGGTCCAGACGGTCACCCGGCCTTCGTCTACCTCGATCCGGACGGATGCCGAGGCGGGGTCGGGGATCAGGAGCGCTGTCGCGAGCGCGCCCTCGACGGCGGCGCGGATGTCCGCGGTGGACAGGCCGGAGATGAACGCCTCCTGGATGAACGCGGCAATGCCGGTGACGGCGAATACCCGTGCCGCGGCCTCGCCCGGCTCGGGGACGGCCGGGGCAGGCGCGTTCCAGTGGTGCGGCCGGTTCTCCCGGCTGAAGACCACTTCCGCGCCCCGTGCGGCCCGGTCGCTCCTCGCTGACACGGGCAGGCTGCCCAGGGGGACCTCGCCTGCCGCCCAGGCGTGCAGCAGCGGGGGCGTTTCCTTCACCTGCGGGGTGAGCTCGTACTCGTCGGCGAGGTGATCGATGTCCATCGGGGGCAGCAGCAGCCGGCCGGGCGCGGTCCCGAGCGCGATCGCGAAGGCGACGAGGTCGTCCACGCTGGCCCTGCGGTCCCCCTTCTCGGTCTTGAGGAGCGCGGTGTCGCCGACAGGGTGGCCGATGGCGGCGAGCCGCCGGGCGAGCTCGGCGTAGCTGAGCCCCTGCTCCTGGCGGATGCGCCGCAGGTTCGCCGCGACGAGCCTGGCCGCCGGGCCGGCTTCCTTTGATCCTGCCATTCGGGCAGTAAACCATCTGGCTGGACAGGGCGCAACCGCTCCGGTATGGTCCGGTTGCATTACTTCCCTAAGAGCAGGATTCCTGCCGGATCAGGAGGGCGCCATGCCCGGCGCACAGAAGCCGCCCGAGAAGCGCCCGCTGGCGAGTCCCGAGGAAGTCGGCGATTACCTGGGGGGGATCTCCCCGGACACCCTCAAGGACTGGCGGCACAAGCACGAGGGCCCCAAGTACATCCCGGTGGGCAAGCATGTCCGCTACGACCTGGATGACGTTGACGCCTGGCTCGACGCGCGCCGCGTCGACCCGCGGCCGGCCGCGCAGGGTGCCGCATGATCGCCGCCGTTCTCCTCGCCGAGCCCATCGACATCCTTCCGGCACTGGCCCTCGCCGCCTGCGGTGCCGTGTCGTTCGCCTCCGCATGCCTCGACATCGCCCGCACGGTCAGGAGTGCCGCGTGAACGCCGACGCCCCCACCCTCCCCAACGAAGACTGGCGGGAACTCCGGGAGCAGCCGTACCTCGGGCCGAATACGGGCGAGGTGCTCGACGCGACCGCAGTGCTCGAGGAACTCGCCGCACGGCAGTCGGCGGTAACCGCCACGCGGGAGTTCCCCCCGTACGACGGGCCGTACACCGGGGAGCAGGAACGGCTTGCGCCCGGGGACCAGCTCAGGGCGCTCGGCGAGCCGGAGCGCGCCGAGCTCGACCGGGCAGCCGCAGTCATGGCCCCGGGCCGCGGCCGTCATTCCGCCCCGCCGTCGACCCCCGCGGGCGTGGTCCTGGCCAGGCACGGGGCGAGGTTCACCGCGTTCAGCGCGATCGGCGCCCTGGTCCTCGTCGCCGGCATTGCCGTGCAGGCGCTCCTGGTCGCCGCCCATGCAGGCCGGTACGGGTCCTACGCTGGGCAGGCCGTGTTCAGCATCGAGGCGAGCTTCGCCCTGAACTGGCGGGTGACGTGGCGGGACCGGCGGTCGCCGTTCTGGCCGGCGGCGTGGCGGTTCAACGTGCAGAAGCTGGCCCTGACCGCCCCGAACTTCGCCCTGTACGCGCTGCTGCTGCGCGTCGGCCTTGGGTGGCTGGCCGCGAACCTGGCAGTCACCGCCGTGTTCCTGGCGGCGAACTACGTCACCGGCGACCTGTGGACGTTCACCGCCACCCGCGTCGCCCGCAAGAGCCGCGACGGCGGGGTGCTGCGGCCTGTTGTTCCGCTGCCGCCGCGGTGGCAGCCTTCCGTGAGCGCGGTGATCCCCTGCAAGGGGAACGAGGCGACGATCCTGGCGACCGTGGAGTCGCTGCTCGCCCAGGACTACCCGGGGCTCCTCGAGGTGATCCTCGTCGGCGACGTCGGCGACTCCACCTGGGCCGCGCTGGACGGAGTGCGGGACCGGCGGCTGAGGCTGGTCGAGCAGGAGAAGACCCCCGGCCGCCGTGACCCGAACGTGAAGCGGGACAAGGGCGTCCGGGCCGCGCACGGGGAGGTCATCGCCCTGGCGGACTCCGACATAGTGATGGACCCCGGGTGGCTGACCCGGGCCGTGGGCCTCCTGCGGGAGCAGGGCGGGGGCCTGGTCGGCGGGGGGATGCGGGCGATCCGGCCGCACAAGTTCTGGCCCCGGTTCGTCGACAACAACATCCTGGCGGCGAAGACGTCGCGGATCCCGGGCCCGTACGCGGTGACGGCGGCGAACTTCGGGCACCGGGGCCGCAAGCCCCCGGTCACCGCCAACGCGGTCGTCACCCGGGCCGCGTACGAGGCGTGCCCCCTGGACGTGGCGTGGGCGTACGGGTACGAGGACTACGAGTGGATGCACCGCCTCGCCGAGGACGGGTGCCCGATCACCATGCACCCGGGCCTGACCGGTGATCATCATCACCGGGAGAAGTTCGCGCACCTGGTGCGCGAGTACCGGCGGTCCGCGCACGGGTGCGCCCAGTTCGTCCGGCGGCACCCGGGGTCGGCGCTGGCGGGGAAGCGGAGGGCGCAGGCCTTCGGCCTCCCGGTCGCCGCTCTCGCCGCGGTGATCGCGGCAGCCGCCGCCGCGGCGGAAGGGCACGCCCTCGCGGTGCTGGCACTGGCGGTCGGCGCGCTGGCAGTCCTGTCGGGACGGGAAGCGGTGCGGTCCCGGTCCCTCGAGGCAGCCGCCTACCCGGCCGCGGCCCTCGCCCTCGGCGGGGTGTTCGCGTGGACGCTGACCACTACCCTGCTGATGCCCACCGAACGAGACGCTCCGGTGTGGGATTCCGCGGGCCCGCGGGCGCCGGCGCGCGGGCTGGGACGCGCCGGGCTGCTCGCGCTCGCCGCCGTCTTCGCCGCCGGTGCCGTCCTGCGCCTGTGGTCCCTGGCATCCCGCCCCGGCTGGCAGTACGACGAAGGCGTCTACACCCAGGTCGCGACGGGCCTGCTGCGCCACGGGCAGCTCGCCGAGCACGCCACCTACGGCACGGCGGTGACCACTGACCTGTTCCAGCCGCCGTTCTACTTCCTGGCGCTCGCCCGCTGGTTCGCCGCCGCCGGGCCGTCCGTCTACCACGCCCGGCTCCTCGGGGCGGCGTGCTCGCTTGCGTCGCTGGGACTGCTGTACCTGCTGGTCCGGCGGGTCCACGGGCCGCGGACGGCGCTGTTCGCCATTGTCCCGGTCATGCTCGACGGGTGGTTGCTGTACATCCAGCGGGTCAGCTACCTGGAGAACGCGCTGCTCGCGCTCATCACCGGCGGGATGCTGCTGTACCAGGCGGCACTGGACCGCCCGTCGTGGCAGCGGTTCGCCGCCGCCGGATCCGTCCTGGGGTTCGCCGCGGCGTTCAAATACACCGGGACGTATGTTCTCGTCGCGGTCGCCCTGTGCTGGCTCATCCGCCGCGGTGACCGCCGCGGGCACCTGGTGCTCCTCGGCTGCGCGGCCGCCGCGTTCGCCGGGTGCATCCTCATCGAGGCGCGGATGTTCGGCGGCCACCTGTGGTGGCAGGACACGATAGTGCAGGTTCGCCGGGTCCTCGGCGTCCAGCAGTCCGGCGGGACGCTGACATCGCCGGCGAAGGCGCTGCACCTGCTCTTCGGCGAGTACTGGATGTTCGCGGCCAGCCTCGCGGTCGCGTGCGCGGGCGTGGTGACGGCGCTGCGGCGGGTCCGGTCGGCGTGGCGGGCGCGGAACCTCGCCTCGCTGCGCGGCAACGCCCTGCTGCTGTCGTGGATGACTGCCGGGGTCGTCGTGTTCGGTGCCAGCTCGCTGCGGTTCCCGCAGTACTTCGCCCTCATCCTCATTCCCGCCTACGCCTACTTCTGGACGGAGGCGCACCGGCGCCAAGTGCGGCCGCGTTACCGCGCGGTAATCGCCGCTGCGGCGGTCGCGGCCGGGCTGCTGTCGTTCGGCGCCCGCGTCGCCGCCCATGACGACAACGTGTTCGCCGGCGTGCAGCAGTACGCGGCCGCATCGATCCCGCCCGGCGCGGTCGTGATCGCCGACGAGGCCGTCGGGGACCTGATCGGCCAGCCGTACTGCCGTGAGCAGGTATCCGGCCCGTGCGAAGGGGAAGCGTCCTGGGCGATCACCTGGGACACCTACCTCCAGACGACGCAGTCGCTCGGGGACGTGCCGTTCCGGCGCGTGTTCGCCGGGGCGGTCCCGGTGAGGTCATGGACCGGGTTCAACGGGACCGTCACCGTCTGGAGGCTGCGCCGGTGAGGCGGCGCGCTGCGGGCTGCGCGGCCGCGGCCCTGCTCCTGGCCGGCTGCACGGCGCGCCTCAGCTTCAGCTCCGGCCCGGTACCCCCGGGGCCTTCCCCGGCGCCGTACCGGCTCACGGCGGGCGTCGTGCTGTACGCCGACCGGGACTGGCCGCTTGCCGATACGGAGGCGCGCGGGCGGCAGAGCATCGCCTGGGCTGCCCGCGTCCTGCACGTCAGCGCGGTGCAGATCGCATGGACGTACGAGGTGCGCGGCGACCGCGCGAGCACCGTCGACGCGGCCGGTCCCGGCACCCCGCCGCCGGCCGACATCGGCGCGCTGACGTCGATCGCCCGCTCGTACGGGCTCCAGGTCACCTACCGGGTGCTGCTGCGGGTCCCGGGGCGCGTCGAGCCGCTGCGCCCGGCGCGCCCCGCGGGGTTCCTCGGCAGCCTCCTCGCCGCCGAACGGCCCTACCTGGCCCTCGCGCAGCAAGACCATGTCGCAGAGTTCATCGCCGGGACCGAGCGCGCCTCGATCGCGTCGAGCCCCCGGTGGGCCTGGTTCTTCGCGAAAGCGGCGGGCATCTACCGCGGCATCCTCTCCTACGCCCAGTGGGGCGGGGAGCCGGGCGACGGCGGGTTCTTCTACGGTGACGGCCACCTCATGCCGGTCAGCGAGTACGGGGTGACCGCCTACCCGAACATCGCCCTCCCGGCCACCGCCACGGTGACGGATCTGACCGCGGCATGGGAGGCCTTCCTGTCCCGCGTCCCCGCGCCGGTGCTGCACCGGACCGCGATCGACGAGATCGGCATCCCCGCAGCGGCAGGCGCGTACGGGAGACCGTGGGACTGGCCAGGGTCCGGGCCGCCCGACGACGAGGTGCAGGCACGCTGGTTCACCGCCGCCTGCACCGCAGCAGCCGCCGAGCACATGCGCGGGATCTGGTTCTGGAACATCAACCTCGCCGACGACCCGGCAGCCCCGTCGCCGTCACCGGTGAAATTCGAGAACCGCCCGGCAGCCGAGGCGGCCATCCGGTCATGCACGGAAGGGGGCCGATGATGCTCGCGAGAATCATCTCGCTTATTGCCTGCGCCTTCGCCGGCGCGGCACTGGGAGTAAGCGTCGCCCATGGCGGGCCGTCCGGGCCGCGCGGCCCGCAGGGAGCGCCCGGGCCGCAGGGCCAGACCGGGCGCAACGCCGAGACCGCCCACCTCGGCGTATGCGTGAACATCACCGCGGGGAATATGGGCTTCCTCCAGCTATCAACCTCGGCATGGAACCTGGACCAGCCGGTGACCGCGCCAGTGCTCACCGACGGAGTGCCGTCCTGCCCGTCGGGACAGTTCGTGTCCATCGTCCCGCAGGCGTCCGGGTGAGCGGGGCGGAGTGGTGCCTGACTTTCGCGGCCGTGGCCTGCGTCTTCGGCGCGATCGCGACCGCCATGACGGCCCGCTGGGCGCTGGCGGCGTTCCTGTCGGGAATGACGGCGGTCGCCTACGCGGTCCTCGCGCTGTTCTATGCGCTCCACGGTGACGGACTGCTGACCGGGGTCCATGCCTTCAACGCCGCGATGTGGGCGTGGATCTGGTGGCGGCGCAGACGGGGAGGCCGGAAGCGGTCGCTGCGCCAGCTCGGGCACAAAGCGCGGGCGAGGCTCGCCGCACTGGCCAGGAACATGCCCCGCCCGGGTCCGGTACTGCGGCCAGTCCCGCAGGCGGCACGGGCGTGAACGGACAGGACGACAAGAACCCAGGGACGGGAGAGGGACTGATGGGCGACAGCACGGCACCGGGGACCAGCGGGCCGGAAGTCATGGAGAGGCTGCTGCGCACCGGCGAGGTCGCCGTAATGTTCCGCGTCGACCCGAAGACGGTCCGCAGGTGGGCGAGCACGGGGAAGCTGACGTCCATCCTGACCCCGGGAGGGCGGGACCGCAGGTACCGGGAGGCGGAGGTACGGGAGCTGATCGACGGGTCCGACACGGGACGGGGCGAAGGATGACCGCCATGGCCAGTGCGAAGACGCCCCTTGATCCCGTCGCCGTCCTCGCCGATCTCGCGGAGTGGTGGCGGAACCCCGGCGACACGGGCCTGCGGGCGCGTGTCGAGCACACCCGGATCGCGGGCAGCCAGTGGGACCAGCAGGTGGCGGAGGGCACGGAGAACCCGTACTGGGAGATCATCCGCCAGCTTCCCCTCGAAGACCTCGCGACCTTCTGGCGGCCGCCGCGCCCGGAACCTGCCATGTACGTCATGAGCCCGCAACCGGACCACCGCATCATCGTGGGCAGGGACGGTCTGTGCGGCACGTTCTCTTGGTCGATCCCCTCGCCTGGCGACATGACGTGGATGAAGCGGGTTCTCGCCGGGCGCGGCACTGTCGAGACAGGCGCTGGGGGGGGTACTGGTCCTGGCAGATGCGGCAGGCTGGCATCGACGCGGTCGCGTACGAGCCGCTCGACATCGCGGACAACAAGTACGCGCGCCGCGAATGGGCGGAACTGCTCCGCGACGGGCACGACGCGCCGAAACGCCACCCGGACCGCGCCCTGTTCCTGTGCTGGCCGTCCTACGGCGACCCATGGGCGGCCCACGCCCTCTCCTGCTACGAGGGCGACCTGCTCATCTACTGCGGCGAGCCCGAGTGCGGGTGCTGTGCCGACGACGAGTTCTTCAAGCTCGTCGACAGCGAATGGGAGGAAGCCGGGCGATCACCCGCGCACATCTCCTACTGGGGAATCCATTGCTACCTGACGGCCTACACGCGGAAAGGGAGGTAGCGGTGCACCACCCGCCGATGCTGCCCCCGGGGATGCCAGGACCGCGACCCCCTCAGCCCCCGGTACGGCCGGACCCGGATAGCGGTCGAGAGCCGATCGGGCTGAACTGTCCCGAGTGCGGGACGCTCGCGGTATTCCTGATCGGCGATGACCAGGCGTTCTGCGGCGTCGACGGCTGCCGGATCCTGAAGTGGGATCCGACCATGACCCGGGCGGAGATGCTCGCCGAGTGCATCCACGAGATCGACCTGCGGACATCGCGGGAGAGTGCTCCATGAGCGCGGAACTCACACCCGGCCGCGCTGAGCGAATGCAGGCCATCTACGACCAGGTACCGAAGATGGCCGACTGCAAGGGCAACTGCTGGATCTCCTGCGGACCCGCCAGCATGACCCCGTGGGAACGGCGGCGTCTCGCGCTCGCGGGCCACAAGATCACCCCGGATGAGACCGCCCGCCGCGCGCCCTACGACTTCTGGTGCGAGGCCCTCGGACCTGACGGCCGGTGCATGGCCTACGGCATCAGGCCCCTGATCTGCCGCCTGTGGGGCGCTGTCGAATGGCTACCGTGCCCGTGGGGATGCAAGCCCGAAGGCGGGTGGATGCCCGACGACGAGGCGTTCCGGCTGCTGCTCGAAGCGACGGAGCTCGGCGGCACGGGACACCCCGTCAGCCCCGAGGCGTTCGAGAAGCTGAAGGACCCCGCCCAGGTCGCCGCCCTCGCGAGGGAACTCGCGGGGAAGGGCACCGGCGAAGCGGCCCGGTTCCGGTCCTACGGTGCCGTTTTGCCCGCCTCGATCACGCGCCGGGCGCGCCGAGAGTGATGGAAGTCTGATCGGCCCGGCAGTACTAGCCGCGTTCCGCGTGGAAGTGCGTACAGACACAGAGGAGCAGCGGTAATGGGAATCGATGAGGCCCGCGAGGCTACACAGAAGCAGATCCTCGCCACGCTCAAGGAAATGCGGAACTTGCTCGCCGAGATCAGGGACCTGCTGGACGACGGACTCCCGGAGGGACCAGGTCCTGAGGCGAACACGAAAACGCGCCCCGCTGACCGAAGCCAGCGGGGGCGCGTCGTGATCATCGACAAGCAGGACGTCAGAAACCCAGACTGACACCCCTCACGCTAGCGGGCCGAGGATAGCCGGGAACGCGAAAAACGCGCCTGGCCACCCGGAGGCGGTCAGGCGCGTCTCGCGATCCCCTTGAAACTACGGTGCAGCGGAAGCCTACACGCCGCCGGCCTCAAGGCTGGCGATGATCGCGCTGATGCGGGCCGCGACCTTCCCGGCACCGGCGGCGAGGGCGGCGATCTCGGGCGCGGCGGACGGGCCGGCAGCCTCGGCGATCTTCTCCACGATGGCCGCGAGGGCGGACACTTCGGGGCCGAGGCCCTTGAGCTTGCCGAGGTCGGCTTCGACGGCGAGGAGGCGGGACTCGGCGGTCTTCCCGAACTTCTCGAACCAGTCGCGGAGGCGGGCGAGGAAACCCTCGTGCGAGGGGGCAGGCCCGGGTACGGGGGCGGGGGCTGTCTCGGTCATTCTGTTCTCCTTCGGTCGGTATCCGGGATGAGGGGAAAGCGGGCGGTAAGGCCGCCGGGCTGCTCACGGGGTTATCCAGAGGATCAGCGGCTGCAGGACGGGAACCTCGGGGTTGTCGGTGATCTTCAGCCAGGCCTTCCACGCCCCCGTCGCGAGGGCGATTCCCCCGTTCACGGGCCCGACGAGGACCTGCGCCCAGTCCTGGCCGCCGGGGTAAGCCACCCATGACCCGGCGTACCACTGCGACGGCTCTGCGGCCGGGTAGGCGTTCGCGTCCGTGAACGCGAACGCCACGGGATCACCGGTCGGGTCGTAGCCGCCGCTGATGCTGGTGACCGCGACGAGGACCTGTATGTACTGGGTGGACAGCACCGGCTGCGACAGTGTCTGCACCCGTCCTCCTCAGGAGTTCCGGGCGGTGCGGGCGGCCCACAGCTGCCTCGCGGCGGGGGCACCCCACACCTGCCTCGCGGCGGCGGCGGAGAACAGGACCGGCAGCGGGGCAGGAGCCGCGGCGCCGGCCAGGACCAGGGCGGGGCGGGCGGCGAACCACCTGGGGTCGGGCGGCCCGGCTGCGATGACGGGCCCCGGGGTCGTCAGGACGGGGGGATCGGCGAGCGTGCCCCTGGTGATGAACGCTGGGACGGCCGGCAGCACAGGCGGCTGTGACGTGATGACCAGCGGTCCCGGTGCGGAAACCGGTGTTACGGCGGGCGCCTGCTTGCCGGTCAGCACCTGCACGGGACTGGCGCCGAACCACCGGGGATCGGCCGGTGCGGCGATGACGACCGGGGCGGCAGTCGTGAGCACCGGGGGGTCCTGCAGGGTGCTGCGGAATACCAGGACCGGCGGCGTGGCCGTCTGGGACGCCGCGGGCTGAGACGTTACGACGACCGGGCCGGGAGTGGTCAGGACCGGCGGGTCGGCGAGCGTGCCCCGGACGGTGACGGCGGCACCGGTGAACCACCGGCGGTCAGCCGGGGCGGCGATGACGACCGGTGCGGGCGTGGTGAGGACCGGCGGGTCGGCCAGGGTGCTCCGCAGGACCGTTGCCGGCTGCGTCGCCGTCTGCGCCTGCGACGGCTGCGAGGTAACGACGAGCATTACCTTCGCGATGAAGTCGTCAGGATCTTCCAGCGAGCCGCGGGAGATGACCGGCACGCTCGGATAGCTGCGCCCCGCTATTGCCATGCGTCGCCTCCCGCGGCTCGCTAGGCGGAATCGGCGAACGCTGCTGCGGCTAGATGCGCTTGAACACCGCGTCGAGGCGCACGTTGACCGCGGCGGGGGCGGTCAGGCGGATGGCGAAGCCCGCGCTGGCGATGTTGTCCAGCTCGTCGCCGAGCGGGATGTCGTACAGGAGCACGCCGCCGTTCGGGGTCAGCAGGTTGGCGCGGGCGAACGTCTGCACGGTCGGCTCGGAGGAGCAGTTCGACCCGGCGAGGAACGCGCTGGCGATCCGCACGCCGCTGGTCTGCGTGACGGCCGCCGACTGCGAGGTGTTGCCGGTGCCGGGCGTCGAGTTGGACGCGGCGGACAGGGCGTTGACCTCCCAGAACACCGGGATGGCGGAGGCGGTCACGCCGTCGAAGCCGATGCTGAACTTCTTCAGTGACATGCCGTGGCCCGCCGGGGTGACGATGAACAGCGCGGTCTTGGCGGTAGCCGCCACCAGGGGAACAGCGGCGTTCGTGGCCACTGCGTAGAGTGCGTCGGACATTTCTGCTCCTTTTACCAGCTAGCTGCCTGAATGGCGGCCAGTGACGGGACTACGAGCGGCTGAGCGGGGAGCGAGGAGACGGCACCCGGCGGGGCGAACACGGCGGCGACGCTGATCCAGCCGGCGTCTGTGAACAGCCAGTCCCACGCGAGCGTCGCGGGACTGGTAAAGATCTGGTAGCCGAACCAGAACGCGTTGCCGGCCTGCGGCGCGGTCAGCTGGGTCGCGGCGGCCGGGAACTCCCCGGAGGTCAGCCCCGACCCCGATGACGGGTAGGCGCCGCCGATCACCAGGCCCCCGGCCGGGACCGCCAGCGACGAGGACACGACCTCGTTGGGCGTGCTAGGCGCGCCCTGGACGTAGCCGCCTGCGGTTTCGGACCCGATCCCGGACCACTCCGAGATGTTGAAGCTCATGAAGGCCGCGTTCGGGGCGGTCAGCGTGACGCTGGTGATAGCGCTCGCGCCGAGGGTCCAGGCGATCGCGATCGCCCGGCCCGCGTTCAGGCTGGCGTCCGGAGTCGACGCCGGCGGGTTGGACGACAGCGCCGTGGCGACCTGCCAGGTGTTGCCCGCCGTGTCGGTGATCGTCGAGGGGTACGCGCCAGAGCTGCCGCCGGTGTAGAGCTGCCCGATCGCTACGAGCGCATTGCCCCCGGCACTGGACCGGCTCACCGCCAGGGAGTTCGCGCTGGCCGTGTTCGTGGCCTGGCCCACCAGGGAGATGGTCACCGGAAGCCCGGCTTCCAGCCCTGGCGCATGCCCTTGAGCGCGCTGCGGTTGAGAGCCATGCGCGGTCACCTCCAGGGGAAGGGGCGACCGCCGCACGGCAAGGGGCCTGGCAGTATGGGCGGGTGAGCACCTGGGAGGAGCGGATGGCCGCGCAGGCGGAGGCCAGGGGCTGGACGCTGCGGCAGGAGTGGAACCGTGAGGCCCGCGCCGCCGGGGAGATGCCAGACGAGCACGAGGGCCATCACCGGCACCTGAACGGCTCGATGGTCGAATGCTCCTGCGGCGAGGAATCCGGCGTGATCTGCGTCGCGTTCCCGGTGTTCGGGACCGACGAGGAATCGGACGCGTTCTGGGACTCGCTCGCCTGCCGCGAATGCGGGAAGAAGGGCGTCAGCGGGCCGCTAAGCGACCCGAAGCCCTAAGCGCGGCAGGCCGGGCTTGCGTCAGGCCGCCGACCCGGTGAGGAGAACGCCCCAGGTCTGCGCCCCGGCGATCCCGTCGGCCGTGATCCCGTAATGCGCCTGCACCGCCTTGACCCCGGCGGCGGTCGCCTTCCCGAACACGCCGTCGTCGACGACCGCTGCTGCCGCCGGGATGCCGTTGATCTTCCCCGTCAGCGCGACGAGCGCCTGGAGCCTGCGCACCGGCCAGAACTGGCCCGGCTTGTCTGAGTCGCCCTGCTTCAGGACGGGAAGCTTTGCCATGTCGACCTCCGCATAAGCCGGGGATGGTGACGGCACGGGCGTGCCGAAGAAGTCATCGAGGAGGCGGGACTGGTCGAGCGTGCGGCCGAGAGCGTTCGAGGTCCATTGCGTGCCGTCGGCGTCGAACGAGAGCTGCCCGCAGGACTTCGGGCCGCAGATGTGCTCGCCCTCCCCGTAGTGCGCCGTCCACAGCCGGATCGCGGTCCGGATCACCGGGATGGCCCGGATCACCGGGATAACCGCCGCCTCCATGGTGGAGGCGCTCGCGTAGATGCACGGCCTGTCGATGCCGCGCCTGCGCTGCCGGGCGTACCAGCCGGGGATGTCCGACGGCCGCGCCGCCCCCGATTCGACGTCGAGCGCGTCGGCGTCCCGATCGGCGAACAGGGCGATCGACAGGTGGTGCGCGGACGGGAACGCGGACACGATGTGCGCGTAGTTGGGCTGGTCGCCGATCCCGCCGTCGACGTAACCTGCGTACGCGGCGGCACCGCCCGGGAACTGGTTGCTGAACGCGGTGTCGTACATCGTCGTGCCGGTCAAGGCGCTTCCCCTTTCAGGCTCGCGGCCACTGCCGCGTCTCGGGCCTGCGCGGTCAGGGCGGTGTTCGCCCGGACTTCCGCGAGGATCGCGAGGATCTTCTCGTCCTGCGCCGCGAGGTGCGCGGCCTGCTCGGACTGGCCGTGCAGGAGCGCCTCAACGTCGTCGAACTGGCGTTTCGCCATCCGGTCGGTGGCCTCTGCCAGGACGGCGGCGCCGACGATGATGACCGGCAGGAGCACCAGCTGGATGAACTGGCTGCTCGCCCACTGGACGAACCCGGCGGGGCCGCCGTGCAGGGCAGCGGGCAGTCCGTAGAGGGCGAGCAGCGTGAACGCGTACGCGCACCACATCGTCCCCACGCCCCGTGTCACCACCACGGCGGCGCGGGTGTTGAAGCGGGTCACCGGGCTGCCGCCGGCGCGGGCGACCGTGACCGGCCCCGCCTCGGCCCGGTGCCTCAGGTGGGGGTGGGGTACATGCTCGTGCAGGGTCATACCGCCCCCGCCCGCCTACTTCTTGAGTATCGCGACGATGACGGTGGCGACTGCGATGAGGACGATGAGCGCCTGGATTACCTGCCCGGCGTCGAGGCGGCGCTCGGTACGGGACTCCGCCGCCCCGCCGGTGCGCCCGGCCGTGGACGCGACATACTCGCTCAGCGGCTTGATCGCGGCGGTCATCTCCCGCACCGCATTGGCCAGGTCATCCTTCGTCGCGTACAGGCCGCGCTCGGAGTTGATCTGCTCGCGGAGCTTGTTGGCCTGCTCGTCCCTGTAGGTCTGGGCCTGCCGTGCGAGGTCGAGCGCGTCACGGTCGGCTGTGTCCTTGATGCGGAGGGCTTTCTCCCGCTCGACGCCGATCTCGGCGTGCCGGCGGTCCCGTTCCGCCGCCAGCAGTGCGTCTGCCGCCCGGAGCGCCGCCAGGTGCTCCCGCAGCGGGATCGTCCCGGGCATCACTCCCCGCCGAACGCCCGGGTGATCACCTGGCACGCCTGGTCAAGGTGGAACATCTGGGTGGTCGTCAGCAGGTCGGCGCGGTTCTTGGCGGTCATGCGGTCGGTCGCCTCCGTCCTACTTGCCGCAGTGCCAGCAGGGACTAGGCTCGCCGTCTGGCCACTTCTCCAGCACATAGGCGCGCTTCACCTCAAGCAGGCCGGCCCGCGACGGGTGCGGATCCCACGCGATCTCGCCGTCATCGCCGACCACGGCGTGGTCTCCCGTTCCGCGCACGGTCGGGCCGATCACGATTGAGCGGCCGGGCGGGATTCCGGAAACCATGCGCCAGTCCAGGCCGTGACCTCGGAGCCACAGCCGCGCCGCCGGCTCCCACCACATGAAGTCCGCGAAGTTCGGAACGGCGTCCAGGTCCAGGCCGAGCGCGGACGCCACGGCCGACTGAAGGCAGTTGCCGTAAACGCCTCGCGCCTCGTTCTCGGGGCTGTACAGGATCGTCTGGGTGACTTCGCTTATCTCGCTCAAGCGGGCACCATCTCGCCATTGCGGATCCACCCGTGCCACGGTGCCCGCTCGTCGAGGTCGTTGATCGACGGGTGAACGGTCAGGTTCGGGGCTTCCCCGGTCACGGTCCACAGGGCACCGCTGCCGTGCGCGGGAACGCAGGTGTACCAGATGCCCCGGTTCGGCAGGACGATCGCGTAGCAGGCACCGCCGTGGGCGGCATCGTGGTCGTGGTCGTGCCACATGTCGCCCGGCTCAAGGCGGCGGCCGGGCTCGTCGGGGTCGACGATGCGGAGCGGGATGCCGGTCACTTCACCGCCGCGGCGGTGAGCATGTGCTGGTGGATCATGTCCGCCCGCGCCCGCGCCTCGGCCGCCACGTGCGCGTCCCTGATGATCACCAGAACGTTGTCCTGCTTCGTCTCCCCCGAGTCCGACCAGTTGGTTGACCCGGTGATCACGTCCAGGCTGTCAACCACGGCCATCTTCAGGTGGATGATCGCGCCCCGCTCCGACCGGCCGATGGCGACGGTATTCGACGGGAACGCGTCCTTGGCGAGCAGCGCCGCCTCATGCTTGCCCGCCGCCTGCGAGGAATCGAGGGTGAGCTGAACGAAGCAGTGCTCGTCGTCGAGCTTCTCGTGGAGCAGCGTGACGAGTTCGTCATCGTCCAGCCCGTACATGACCACCACGAGGCTGGACGTGGCAGCGTTCATCGCGTCGAGCAGGGCGCCGTGAACGTCGTCGACCGGACTGAAAAACGAGAGCGGCGACGACGGATAGCCGGGAGGGAACGATCCGCCCCGCTTCCGCTTGTCGAGGACGGACAGGTCTGCGAGGGCCACGCGGGCCTCCTTGCCGTGGAAGTTGAGGGGAGAGGCCCGCCCCGCCCGCTGACGCGGCTCGGCTTCACGGGCGGCGAGACGGCCCAAAGCCGCAGAAGATGCCGCTGCTGGCCTCTCCCCGTCTATGGGGTGTCTTCGGGATGCTTCGCGAGCCGCCGGCGCACCCTGATGTCCATGGCGGTGTTGCACAGCCAGATGGTCTGCACGGCCACGAAGACGACGAGCGCTTCCGGGCCGAGGGTGCCCCCGCCAGGGATGCGGACGCCGATGATGTCGAGCAGGGCGATCGCCGAGTAGACGGCGGCGGCGAGAACCCGGCAGGCGGCGGTGCGGACATACCCGTGCCCGGCGAGCTTCTCGGCCGCATAGGTGGCCTGCTGCCGCCGCAGGTGCACGAGGGCACCGGACTGGAGCACCAGCGACGTCCACGACACCAGCAGCATCAGCAGGAGGAGTGCCCTGCCCGTCAAGGCTGCGCGCCCCGCAATGCCCGCTGTAGCGCCGCGACCTCGGCCTCAAGCTCGGTGATCCGCTTGCGGGACGCATCGAGCTGGCCCTGGTAGTCGGCGCGGGCGGCTTCGAACTGCCGCTGGAAGTCGGCGCGCTGAAGGGCCAGTTCCCCGGTGACGCGCTTGATTTCCTCTTGCAGCGCGTCGTTGAGCTGTGCCCACGATGACACCGCGTCGCGTTTCTCGTCCCCGGCGGCGTTCCTGCGGGCGAGGACGAGGGGAACGATGTAGCCGGCGGCGACACCTCCGACGGCGACGACAATCGTGGTGAGCGCGACCGGGTCAAGCGCCATCGGGTCCTTCCCGTTCGGAGGCGCGGGACGGGACCAGTACCTCCCGGTAGTCGAGGAGGACCGCCGCCCTGGCCAGCACGTAGGCGTTGACCGCCCAGCTCACCCAGGTTTCCGGGGTGGTGGAATCGTTCGTGACCCACCGGACGATGAACGCAAGCGTCCATGCCAGGGTGATGATCCCGGCGGCGGTCAGGGCGGCGACCGACAGCCACCGCAGGCTGTAGGCGGTGACGGCGGCGAACAGGGCCGCCGACACCAGGGCGAAGCACGCCCCCCATGCGGTGGCGGGCATGAGCGCGAGGAGGTTGCTGTAGGCGGGAGTCCGGGACCACCGGGCGCCCTGGAGGAGGAGGGAGAGCGCGTAGATCCCGTACCCGGTGCCGATCGTGAGCATGTTCGCCCTTGAGGCGCCGATGGTGCGGGCGAACGGCCTGGAAAGCCTGGGCATCGGTGCCCTTTCCCGAGGCGGAGGAGCGGACTGGGCTGCTGCTGCCGGGCGTCCCGCTCAGGCCGACAGCCACGTGATCTCCAGCGCGGACTGCTGGGTCGCGCCGATGTCGGTGTTCACGTTCACCGAGGCGTTCACCAGTGCCCCGGTGGCCTGGACCGTGTCCTGCCCGCCGATGAGGTAGACCCAGAACGTGCCCTGGGCGCCGGCGTTGTTCCCGGCTCCGGGCAGCTGGGACCCGACGGGGCCGGGCGACCCGGGGGCAGTGATCCCGGGCCTGATCACGTTCCCTGATGCGACCGGCTGGGTGAACAGGGTGACGGTGACCTGGTACCAGGCGGACCAGCCGGGCGGGGGCCCCCACGCCCAGGCGCCGGGCTGCCAGCCTCCCAGGGGGTCCTCGTCGACCGTGTCGAATTGCAGGACGGTCGCGGCGCCGGACGACGGGAGGGCCTGGGCGGCGGCGGCCTGCCTGAACCGGGCGACGGGGCGGTTCTCGATCGCGGCGAACGGGTCGTGGAACCAGCTGCCCAGGTCTGACGCGGAAGGGCTGTAGCCGGCGGGGAAGAACGGGACCGACGGCAGCGGGAACGTCGACGGGGAGCCGGGGGCGGACGTCCAGGTGATGCGGATCCACCCGTCACCGCCGCGGGCGCCCTGCGGGGACGGGCCGCCGCCGAACGGGGTGCCGCCGCCCGCGCCGCCGCCGCCTCCGCCCGGGCTGCCGCCGTTGCTCCCCGACGCGCGGGGGGCGCCGCCATGGCCTCCGCCTCCGCCAGGGGGAACCGCCGCGCCGCCTGCGCCGCCCGCGCTTCCCGTCCCGTTTCCCCCGGCGTGGCCGGCACCGGACGGGGCGCCGGAGCTTCCCCCGCCGCCCCCGCCGCCGTTCGCGCCGCCGCCGTTCCCGCCGTTCCCGCCGTTGCGGTGGACGGTGTTCGCCGACCCGGAGCCGCCCGTGGTGCCGTACCCGCCATTGGCGGTGACCTGCCCGGCGTTCCAGGTGGTGTTCCCGCCGGAGCTGCCCGGGGCGCCGCCCTGCCCGATCGACCCGTAGACGACAGTGCCGGGGACTCCGGTGATCGCGGGCTCGGCGGCGTACTCGCCTGCCCCGCCGCCCGCCCCCGCCGACGTGCCGGACGGGCCGGCGCCTCCCGCCGCGGCCGCCCCGCATTCCACCTGGTAGACGAGCACGTTCGCGGGAACCGTCCACTTCACGGTGCCGGGCACCGTGAACGTGATCGAGGTCATGTCAGAACCCCCGCCCGCGTGAGCGGCTCAGAAACCGCGCCAGACCGCGAGGAGCCTGGAGTGCGCGATCGCGGTGGCCTGGACCGCCCGCGACCCGCCGGACCCCTGCGAGCCGTACACCTCCGCGTACTGGCCCGCGGCGGCACGGATGACGCGCCGGACGGTCGCGCACGCGAACTCGCCGGCACTGCCGGCGGACAGGGTCCGGTCGCCCCACCAGATCGCCCCGCCCGAGATGGCCAGCCCCGCCGAGGCGGTGAACGGGGACGACGTGTCAGCCAGGTACACCTGCCCGTACAGGTACCAGGTGCCGCTCAGCGGGAACGTGTAACGGGTCGGGCTGAAGACGCTCCACCCGGTGAAGTTGTCGGTGCACCGGTACCCGGATGTCGACGGGTCCGACCAGGTGATCGCGGTGCCGGCGGGCCACGCCTGGGACGGGAGCGACTGGGAGCCGCCCTGGGTCGTCAGCCGGGCTATGGGCCGGTAGGACAGGAACCGGATCTTGTCCCGCACCTGCTGGTTCATCCACGCGGCCGACACCGGTACCGACACCGGCGCCTGCGCCGGGTGCGGGTAAGCGCAGGCTCCGGTCACGACGGTCTGCCCGGCCGCGGAGGAGACGGTGACGCTCTCCTGCGCCGGGTTCCCGTAGTCGAGGGCGATCACCGTGCCGGCGGCGATCCCCGACGGGTCGGCGACGAGCACCGTCGTCGCCCCCGCGGTGACCGCGGCGAGGAGGACAGTGGCACCGGTGGTCCACGGGCCGGCCGGAACCGGGGCCGCGACCACGGTGCCCGATGATGCCGCGGCCCACTCGGCCTTCAGCCAGGCCGCCTGGATCGTCTTCGCGGTCCCGGAGGTCTGCGCGCAGTACAGGGCGATCGTGTCCCCCGTGGCGGGGTTGACCTGGATGAGGTCGGCGACGTTCGGGAGGGGGTCGTTGACGCCGTTGCCGGCACCGCGCCCGCCGTCGCAGTTCGCGGTGACGCCGCCCTGGACGGCCTGGATTCCCGCGATGGCCGTCCCCGACGAGATCGAGGCGAGGTTCGGGAATCCCTCGGCGAGGTACCAGCCGGCCAGGGGCGGGGCGATCGTCTTCGCGGGGATGGCGTGGGCCCCCCACGTGTCGGTGAGGTCGGTGTCCAGGGTCAGCGGCGTGTCGGCCCCGGACGGGACCGGCTGGCCGGTGACGGTCTGGCCGCCGATGTACAGCGGCGGGTTCGCGAGCAGCAGCAGGGCGTTGCCCGGGTCGGCCCGCAGCAGCGGCGTGAGCAGCTTGTCGCGAGGGGACCAGGTGCGGGGCGACGGCAGCACCGGGTAGGGCGGGAGCTGGGCGCCGCCGGACGGCGAGCCGCCCGTTCCCAGGGCCGCCGGTGCCGCGGCGGTGAACGACAGCATGACCATCGCCCACGGGGCGGACGTGATCGTCGCGGACACGCCGGCGCTGCCGGCGCGGGTCACCTGGCCGTAGGCGACCGCGGTGGCCTGCTGCCCGCCCGGGGCGAGGATGCCGAGGACGGGCAGCGCCGCGGGGAACGACGGGGTCCCGCCCGCGGCCGCGTTCTGGACGCAGGCGATGATGACCTCGTTGCCGCCCGCCGCGGTGCCGGCCGCCGCCGGGGACGCCGACGACCCGTTCGCCGCGACGGCGATGTCGGCCGCCGCGCACCCGGTGACCGCCACCGCGAGGATGTTCTTATTCTGGCTGTTGGCCGCGGCGAACGAGACCGTCAGGGAATCCCCGGCGGCCGGGTTCAGCCCGGTGACGGCGGTGGCGGTGAACGCCTGCAGGTACTCATTCGCGGTGGACGACGCGGCCAGGGCGTACGCGTTGCCCTGGGTGTCGGTGACCCCTGTTGCCGCGGTCGCCCCCGACGCCCCGGCGAACACGACGATGACGGCCCCCGGGGGGACCGGGGCCGTCGTCATCGGCACCGCGTACGTCGCCGACGAGGCGACGCTCGAGGTGAAGCCGGCGAACACGGGGGTGCCGATCAACGGCCGCCTCCCAATTCCTCTGTTTAGCAAGGAGGAGGCCGGTTTAGCGATAAAATGTTCAGATAAAAGACCCCGGCGACGGCTGGCACCGCCCCGGGGCACGGCCGATCTACCAGAGGATGATCGACATGGATGAAGCTACCGCTGAGCGGTGGCTCCCGGTGCAGGGGTACGAGGGCCTTTACGAGGTCTCAGACCTCGGCAGGGTCCGGAGCTTGCGCAAGCAGGTGATCCTGAAGCCCGGCACGAGCGGAACGGCCAAGAAGACCGGCTATCTCATGGTCATGCTGTGCGTGGGCGGCAAGTATAAGAAGCGATATGTCCACCATCTTGTGGCTGAATCATTCATAGGGCCGAGGCCCGACTCGCTGATCATCCGCCACCTTGATGGCAACCACCGGAACAATGCGGCTGCCAATCTGACCTATGGCACCTACAGCGAGAACCTTCACGACTCGGTCGCGCACGGCACCAACTACTGGTCGGGTCGCGAGGCGTGCGATAACGGTCACGGGTTCACGCCGGAGAACTCTTACTGGAACGGCAAGCAGCGCGTGTGCCGGACATGCCGGAGGGAGCGCGTTGCCGAATGGTATGCGCGAAATCCGGATGCCAAAGCTGCCGCGAACACGCGCCCGCGCAAGCGGTCGGCCAAAGCGGCATAAGAACCCGAGCACGTTCGGGGCGGCGGGAATCCCGCGTACCGGGTCGTCGAGGGCGAGGACCTGCCCCGGGTAGGGGACCAGCGCCACCTTCGTCTTCCACTGGCCGGGCGCCTCGGAGTGGGCGACGGACATGACCTGGAACAGGCCGCTGATCACCAGCTGGGTGCCCTGTAGCCTGCGGTTGACCTGCGCGACCTGCCCGGTTTCGAGGCCGAGCACGACCGGCCACAGTGCCGGGTTCGCGGCCGGGTCGAGGGTGAGGACGGAGATCCGGTTGACCGGGGTGCCGGTGGTCTGCATGATCCACTGGGCCTGGTCGGCGATCGCCGCCGGGTCGTTCAGGTAGCTGGTCTGCTGGAGGGTCTGGTCGCCGTAGGCGCCGATGGAGGCGGGAGAGGAAGCGGTGACGGTGACGCCGGACGCCTGCTGGTTCACGACCGTCACGGCCGTGCTCGCGGCATGCGAGTAGGCGGTCGCCGTGATCCCGATCGTGGTTCCGGACACGGTGGTGACGGTGACGAGTTCCCCGCTGGCGGTCCCCGAGGCGAGGAGCAGCACGCCGCCCGTGACGATTCCCGTGGCGGGCGAGACGGTGATGCTCGCCGCCGCGGCGGTGCAGGAGGCCGTGAGGGCGGCCTGGTACGCCTGCGGTGACCCGAGCTGGCTCAGGGTGACGTCGTTGTAGAGCTGCGACGGGTCGCAGTCGGTCTGGACGTCGCCGAGGTAGGCGTACTCGCCGGGGGGGTACAGGGCCGCGAACCCGGTGTACAAGAGCACCGCGGAGGGCGGGGTGCCGTCCATGGCGACCGATATGTTCGCGAGCCCTGCGCCGGCCGGGGCACGGCCGGCGACGGTCACCTCGAGCGGCACCCCGGCGGGGAGGACCCCGGCGGCGCCGACCGCGGTGGACAGGTAGGCCCCGCCCGCGGTGGCCCAGTCAATGTTCACGTGGACCGCGGCCCAGCCCTGCGGTGAGTACAGCCATGCCTGCGCCGAGTAGGCGGTGCCGGGGGTGACGGACACCCGTTCCGACGCCGCGTACGGGCTGGCGGTGACCCCGTCCGGGGTGATGAGCAGCGACCCCCCGGACAGCCCGTGCGACCAGGCGGTGCTGTAGGAGACCGCGGCGCCGCCGAAACCCGTCCACGGGGCGGACGTGACGGTGAACTGGCTGTTGGCATTCAGCGCGGCGGCCTGGAGTTCACCGAACGCCCACAGCACGGGCAGGTCGTAGCCGGCCCTGCGAGCCTGGAGGAACAGGTACCCGGCGGAGTCGGTCATCAGCCAGCTGCTGTCGGACTCGGCGACATTGACCGCGTTCTGGCTGACGGCCTGCCCGCCGGTGTCGACGGCCCCGGTGAGCAGGTTCGCCCCGGCCGGCATGATCCGCGGGAACGCGCAGTTCCCGTCCCCGAGCAGCCGGTCCATGCGGGGCCCGGACGTGTCCTGCCCGGTCATTCCCGCTACCGCGGAGTAGTAGTGGGAGATGACGCGGGACTGCGGCAGCAGGTAGCCGTAGACCGCGAGGTGGGCGGCGGTGATGTTGGCGAACCCGGCGGCGCCGAGCCGGTCGGCGTACCCGCAGAACGACACCCAGTACCCGCTGTTGGCGAGGTCGCATGACCCGGTGGCGGTGCGGACCGCGCCCCCGTTCACGTAGAGGGTCCATGCGGTCTGGGTGAAGCTGACGGCAATGTGGACGGGGACGCCGGCGAGCATCGTGGCAGCGGAAATCGTGGTGGAGGTGCGGACCTGGGTCAGCTTGTCCCACACGTCCAGGGTCAGCAGGCCCGCGGAGGTGACGCGGACCTGCAGCACCGGTCCCTGCGCGTTCCGCACCACCATCGGGACGAGGTTCAGCCCGGTCGGCTGGCTGGCGTTCAGGGCGAACCAGCCCTCGACGGTTATCCCGCCGGACAGGGCCGGCAGGGCCGTGTCCTGGTAGTACAGGCACCACCCCTGGGTGCCGGCGGCGGGCACGGACGCCTGCTGCCACCCGCTCGCGGACGGGTCGCCCGCCAGGTAGGGCACCGCGACGGCGAACGCCGCCGTGGCGCCGCCCGCCCCGTACTTGGACTGCACGGCCTGCAGCTGCTGGCTGTTGCCCTTCGCCAGGTTCGCCGCCGCCAGCGCCCCTTGCGGGTCGTTGCACGGCCAGTAAGCGTAGGGCTGGTCGGCGAGGATCTCCGCCTGCGCCAGGGTCCGCATCAGCGGGGTCAGCAGCGAGTACACGTCGGTGGCTACCGAGTTCGTGACCTGGTAGCGGGCCGGGGTGAGGGACTGCGGCCACCGCTCGATGTACCCGCGCCACACGCTGTAGGTGCGGGCGTTCTGCGCCGGCGGCGGGGGCCACGTGGCGAGCCGCCTCGCCGGCGTGTAGACCTTCAGGTTCGGGTAGTAGGGGGAAGCCGCGTTTCCCTCAGTCAGCGCACCGTCGTTGTTCGCGAGCGTCAGGTTCACGGTGCCGGCCTGGATCGAGTCCAGTTCGTACTGCTTGCCGCGCTGCGTGCTGCCGGACAGCTGGCGGGCGGTGAGGTCGGTCCACGCGACCTGGTCCCACGGGGTCTGGGCGCCGCTGCCGAACCCGGCGAGGGTCTGCATGTACGGCCAGTTCTGGTTCGGCGCCGCCGGGGCGGTGCCGGTGATCAGGACCCCGGCGATCACCTCGGCCAGGTCCTGCGCCACCGACACCGACCACGATGCGCCCGGGGCCAGCGAGGTGACCTGATAGGCGGACGAGAGGACGCAGTCCGAGGCGTGGTCGGTCCCGTTTGTCGCCGTGATGGTACTGAGGGCCGTCCAGGCCGCGCCGGGCCCGGTGACCGTGGCGGTGTCGTTATCGCCGGCCAGGGCCGTGAATACCAGGGCCTGCGCAGGCGGCACGGGAGGGGCCGCGGCGGGTCCTGCGGTCGCCGCGCCCGCGTACCCGGTCGACAGCGCGGCGAGGGTCGCCCACGGGCCGAGGCCTGGCACTTCCAGGACCTGCACGGCCATCGCCGTGACCGGGCCGTCCGGGGCGACGTAGACGTTCTGGGCGGGGAACGCGTTCCGGCAGTACCAGATGCTGGCCGCGGTGTTCCCGGCGAGCGGGGACGTGCCGTTCGGCTGCCCGAGGGGTTCCCACACGTTCGCGCCGGGCGACACGTTATGGGCGTCATCGCCGACCGCGACGGTGGTCAGCACCCCCGGCGGGGTCCGCCAGGCGCACAGGGCGAACAGCCAGTTCCCGCCGAGCCCCGTGTTCGCGACGGGGACGGGGAGGGACTGGGCGGCGGGAGGCGGGACCGCGTACCCGGACGGGAGCGCCGTCGTCGCGGACCACGCGCCGGTGACGGCGGCCGGCGCCCCGGCCTCGTCGTAGATGTTCTGGCCGGCCTCGTCGAGAAGCGGTGCCCCGCCCTCGTCGAGGATGTCCGCCATCGTCAGGCGACCACGTTGACGGACGACATCGTTGCAGGGACGTCATGCGTGCCCACGGTGGTGATGAACGCGGTGCAGCCATGGCAGTTGTTGCCCACGAACGAGTTGTAGTCGGGGGCCGCGCCGCCGTTCGCCTCCAGGATCGCCGTCGCCCAGCCCTTGACCCGGTTCCCGGTCACGGCGGTGCCGGTCACGGCGGTGCCGATCGCGAGCACCCAGATCCCGTTGCCGGCGGCGCCGGGGCCGGTCACCTTGTTGCCGCTGACCACGGTGTCGGGCGAGTCGATGACCGCGATCCCGTACGGGGTGGCCGCGGTGGCGGCGGACAGGTCGACGATGTTGTCGCTGACCTCGCAGTTCTTCACCGTGATGGGCGTCGAGCTGATGTTGTCGCCGATGACGATGCCGCGGACGGCGTTCCAGTTCCTGAACGTGTTGCCGGCGACGGTCAGGCCGTCGCCTGTCATGGCGTAGAGGCCGAATCCGCTGGTGTTGGCGAAGCCCTCGAAGACGTTGCCCTCGATGGCCACGCCCTTCCAGCCGGTTGCCCCGGTGTGGCCGCCGCCGGTCACGTTGGTGGCGTCCTGGAGCGTGATCCCGGAGGAGGAGTTGGCCAGGGCAACGTTCCGGCACACGTTCCCGGTGATCGATACGTCACCGGTGATGCTGGAGGAGTTCCATGTCTGGAAGCCGAGGAAGATGGCCTCGTTCTGGGTGTTCTTGATCGTGTTGCCGCTGATCGCGACCCCGGTGATCGAGGCCCCGCCCAGGTTCAGGCTGATGCCGTGCGCGCCGGCGGCCAGGATCACGTTGCCCTTGACGGCCACGTCGGCGCATCCAGAGGTGATGCCCTGGATGGCGATCGCGTCGTCGCCGCCGCTGGTGCCGGTGGTGAGGGTGCAGCCCGCGATGATCACGCCCGTGCAGTCGCTGACGTGGATGGCGTCCTGCTGGTTCCACGAGTGCAGCGACGCCTGGCCGGTGACGATCGTGCAGTCTTCCACCCGCACGCTGGTGCAGTTGTTCAGCCACTGCGCGTACCCGACTGAGTTGATGATCTCGACGTTGCGGATCGTCAGGCCGTCGACCCCGTAGAAGGACGCCGGCGAGCACAGGGCCTGGGTGGCGTAGCCGGGCAGCGGGAACCCCGCGGCCGACTCGTTCATGTCGAGCGTCAGGTCCGCTACCGTGATCCTGGACTGGCGCACCGACCCGTTGCCCGTGGTCATGAGCATGTTCATGCCGGCGTTCGAGCCGACCTGGGCCGCCGCGTACCCGCTGGCGGCCCGGACCGTGGTGATGCCGGGGCCGTTGCCGGCCAGGCCCGTGCTGCTGCTGAACGTCAGCGACTGGCTGATGAGGAACACGCCCGCGCCCAGCAGGCACTTGCCGGCCAGGGACAGCATGCCCTGGATGTTGGCCGTGTCGTCGGTGCCGGTCGGGCCCAGGCCCGCCAGCAGGGCTCTCGCGCTTATCTTCTCCGTCGTGCCGGTGCCGGCCATCGACGTGTCGGTCGGGTCGGTGACCGGAATCCACACGGCCGGCTTGGGGACGGCGATCGTGGCGTAGCCGGTGATCTTGCTCATGCGGGTACCCGCCCCCCGGTCTTGTCAGGCAGTGCGGGGCGGGGGAAGGGGCCGTCTGCTCAGATGCTCAGGCTCAGCCCGTTCTTGCCGTTGCGCCGGTTGTACTGGAGGATCAGGGCCTGGAGCTCGTCGTGGATCTCCCGTGCGAGCTCGGCCTTGGTGCCGACGAAACCGCCGGGCACGTTCACCGTGACGTTCCCGATCATGCCTCCGCCGCCGCCGTGGCCGCCCATGCCGAGCTCGCGGCGCATCGTCTTCACCATCGACACCGCGGCGCGGTCCATCATCGCGGTGATGTGGTGCTCCTGGGCTTGCAGGCCGGACAGGAATCCTTTCCCCGCGGCCTTCCCGGTGTCATAGACCGCGTTCGCCGCCGCCTGGCCGAGCCGGTTGCTCCCGGCGATGATCGCCGCCTGGGTGACGTCCATCTGGCGGATGACGGAGGCGGGGCCGTCGATCAGTGCCTGCGCGACCTGGAGCCCCTGGTCGGGCCCCATCTGGATGATCTGGTTGATGAGATCGCGGCGGAGCCCCAGCTTCCCCAGCTTCTTGACCGCGGCGCCGAACTGGCGGATCGACGCGAGGTTGGCCTGCATCCCGGCGAGGAGGGTCCCGCTGTACGTCATGCCGCCGGAGGTGGTGGCGGAGGCGACGCTGGAAAGTCCCGCCCACGACTCGGTGTTCGACGTGGTGGTCGCGGCGTAGGCGTCGGCTGCCTTGATCGTCGCGAGCAGCGTCTGCCTCTTGGCGGCGAGAGCCTGCAGGCGGGTGCTGTCGGCCTCGAGCCACTTCGTCATGGCGGACGCCTTCGAGGCGGTGATGTCCCCGGCCGCCCACGCCTGCCGCACGTAGGTGATGAGCTTGTTAACGGCGGCCTTCGCCTGGGACGCCGACGAGGCGTTCTCAAGGGAGGCCAGCATCCCGGCCTTCATCTTGAGGCCGATCTCCGTCATCGTCTTGACGAGCTTCTCGCGGCGGGAGTTCAGGTCCTCGGAGATTTTCAGCGTGAGCCGCTCGGCGTCGGCGGTGCTGATCTGCCCGCGGTCGAGTTCCGCCTTGATTGCCGCCATGAGCTTGCGGGCGGCGGCCTGCGCCTGCGGCATCGTCTCGGTGATGCCTGCCCCGATGCGGGCGGTGATGTCCGCGCCGAGCTTCGCGTAATCGATGCTGGCGGCGATCTTCGCCAGGGACAGGTTCCGGGCGGACAGGTCGCTGCTGATGCGGGCGAGGAGGCTGCTCTCCTCGCTGCCGGTGATCTGCCCGGCCCCGAACGCGGCGGTCACCTTCTGCGCGAGGGCCTGCGCTTCCGCGTACACCTGGGAGGCGGTCTCCCGCAGGCCCAGCGCCAGCCCGGTGGTGATGTTCCCGCCCAGGGCGTAGAACACCTTCGACGGGGAGCCGATGCCCGTCGCGAGCTTGAACGCGCTGGCGACCCCGTGGCCGATGTCGCCCACGACGTTCCCGGCGGCGCCGGCCATCGACTTGATGCCGCCGATCAGGCCCTTTATGAGGTTGACGCCCGCGTCCCACAGCAGGCGGCCGAACCCGGACGTGATCGTCGTGATGATCGAGATGGCACCGTGGAGGGCGTCGGAGGCGAGCTTTTTCAGGTCGGACCAGGCCTTGCCCCACTTGCCGGTCAGCAGGTCAAGGACGACGCTTATGACGTCGAGGATTACCCGGATCTGCACCCGTGTTACTGCGGCGATGGTGTCCCAGACGAGGCGCGCCGTGTCCCGGATCAGGCCCCAGGCGAGAGTCCAGGCGGCCTTCAGGATCGCGAGGCCCGGCCGGATCTCCCCGTCCCAGATCAGCCGCCAGGCTGTCGTGATCACGGCCGAGACGGCGTGCCAGGCCTCGGATGCGACCTGCCTGACCTCGGCGCCGTTCTGCTTCCACCAGTCGGAGAAGACCTTGATCTGCTGCTTGATGAACGCCAGCGGCCCCGAGACGAACCACTTGATGACCGCCCCCGCGGCCTCCATGGACAGCCGCCAGGCACCCGCGAAGAACTTCCCGACGTCGGCCACGATGTCGCGGACGATCTTGAAATGGCGGTACAGCTCGTACAGGCCGGCGGCCAGGGCGATGACGGCGGTGAGGATGAGGAAAACGGGGTCGATCTCGGTGGCCGCGGTGAACAGCCCCTCCATCGTGGCCGCGATCTTGAACCCGGCGGCCAGGGCGATGACGGCGGTGAGGATGAGGAAAACGGGGTCGATCTCGGTGGCCGCGGTGAACAGCCCCTCCATCGTGGCCGCGATCTTGAACCCGGCGGCGAGGGCGAGGAGCGCCCCGGCGAACGCGGCGAGCACCGGGTGCTGCTCCAGTGCCTGCGCGAACTTCGCCAGTGCCCCGACGATCTTCGTCGCGGCCGGGAGGAGGATGGTGCCGAAGGAGACGGCGAGGGCGTCGGCACCGCTTTTCAGGCTGGCCCACTGCTGCGCCATCGTGGCCTGGGTCTTGCCCCAGGCGGTCCCGAAGCCGTCCGCGCCCTTCGACAGGTCCGGGAACTTCGACTGGAGGCGGCTGTACTGGCTGATCAGCACGCCGATGCCCACGCCGGCCTTCTTGCCGAAGATCTCGGTGACGTACTGGCCCCAGTCGGCTACCGGCACCTTGCTGGCCCGCATGTGCGCGATGAACTCGCCGATCCCGGCGGACAGGCCGTGCTGCTTCATCGTCGTGGCGAGCGTCGTGTACTGCAGCCCGATCGAGGCCAGAAGCGGCACGGAGGTCTTGAGCGGGGCCTGGATCGCCTGCCACGTCATCCGCAGGTCGGTCGCGGCGACGGCACCCCGGATGTTGTTGTCGCCGAAGGTCGCCATGGCGGCGCCGACCTGGTAGATCGACTGCCCGTAGGTCTTCGCGACGGCCATCAGGCCGGTGCCCATCGCGTCGGCAAGGTCCTGCATCGTCATATCGCCGGCGCCGACGATCGCGTTCAGGACGCCCATCGCCTGGGAGTAGCTGGTGATCCCCGGCACCCCGGAGGCGATCGTGGCGTCCAGGGCGTTGGTGACGTCGGTCAGGTTCGCGTGGCCCACCGCGGCGCCCTCGGCGGCGATCTTCAGCAGGGACAGGGCCTTCGGGCCGGTGATGCCGACTGACGCGAAGCTGGACTCGATGTGGTAGAGCGCCTCGCCGAGGCTCGTCGGGCTGAACCCGACAGCCCCGGCGAGCTGGAGGACCCCGGACGTGAGTGCCTTGAACTGGCTGGGCGCGACGCCGGCCTGGGTGAGCAGCCGGGTCATCGTCGACTGGTACTCGGCCGCCTTGGCGATGCTGTACACCATGGCGATGCCGACCCCGAGCAGGGCCGTCTTCATGACGGACCCGAACCCGGCGGCACTCCCCTTCGCCGCGTCCATCTTCCCGGCCGTGACCTCGGACTTGTCCCCGGCCACCGCCACGGCATCCCCGGCTGCGGCGGCCGAGTCGGCCACGGTCTTCAGCGCTTTCGCCTCGACGGCAAGGGCGTCGGTGACGACCTTCGCCGAGTCGGCCAGCAGCTTCTCGCTCGCCGCGAGGTCGGCCAGCAGCTCCGCCTCGAACGTCGCCGCCCCGGCCGCGGCCTTCTCCGCGTCCGACATGGCCGCCTGGGCTTCGGCGTTCCGGTCCGCCGCCGCCGCGGCCTCATCCGCCGCGGCGGTGACCCCGGCGCCGGCCGACGACATCGCCGCGCTCATCCGGGCCGATGAGGCAACGGCGGCGTCAATGCCCGCGGCGAGCCGGTCCGTCGCGGCGATCATCTCGTCGATGCCCGCGAGATAGGCGGCTGCGCTGACGGCGAACTCTTGGATCGCGGGGGGCAGGCTCATGGTCGCCCCCAGCCGGGATAGCTAAAGGTCGATGACGGCCCGCCATGCGTCAGTGGCGGCACGGTGCGCTATCCCGCTCGTCTCCAGCCCCCGTACCGCTGTCGCGAGGAACGGCCGGCGGGGAATGACGACGCTCCGGCCGAAGAACCCCGCGTCAGGGTTGCCGAGCTGCGGGAAGTTCCGCGCCGTGATGGTCACCGGCCCGAACTCGTGCACCGCCGCGTAGATGATCTTCGACCCGACCAGGCACCTGAACGCCGCGGTGCCCGCCTGCATGACCGGGGTCCGGGCAACCGACCGCCGGAGCGTCCCGGTGATCAGCGACGGCGGCATCCCGGGCTTCGACGGGGTGCGGGTGCCCTCCGGGTGCGTCGACGACGTGAGCGTGACCTTTACCGCGGTCTCCGCCGCCCGCCCGAGCGCCTCGCACGCCGCACGGGGCGCTTCGGCGGCGGCTTTCGCCCGGATGACCCGGAGCCGGTCCGCTACTTCCCGTGCCGCGTTGCTCACGGTCACCCCCGGCGGTTCGACCTTTCGGCGATGCAGCGGCGCTTGACGGCGAGGAGGTCGAGGCAGAACCGGCGCACGTAGGCGGGGGTCTCCTCCAGGTCGCGCCAGGAGAACGCGATGTTCTCCCCGCCCATCAGCTCGAAGTCGGCGACCTCGTCGGGGACCGGGTCGTGCCCGGACCATGTCCCGTCGTAAATGCTTTCTGCCGGGGCTAGGACGTCTTCCCAGTACCATCCGCCGGGGCCTGCTGAGGGTTTGCCTTGCTCACCTCGGCCATGATCGCGAGGAGGATGTCCTGCGGGAGCTTCGCGACGAGCTCGGCGGTGGCGGGCATCGGCAGGAGGCCGCCGTCCTGCACGGTCGCGTCGTAGACGTGCCACCCGGCGATCAGCTTCGCGGCGAACGCGAAGCCCCGGTCGGCGTCATCCTCGGTGACGAGGTCGTCGGGGACTTCCCCGCCCGCCTCGGCGATCTGGCGTGCTGCCGCGAGCCTCTGCGCGTCCGCCGCGCCCTGCTTCCCTGCCAGTGCCTTCAGCTCCCCGGCCGGCATGAGGCGCGGGTTGCGGATCAGGACGTCGATGTGGTCGCCGTCCTCCGCGAGGTCAGGGAAGTCCAGGGTGATGAACGCGTTCCTATATCCGATGGGATGCTCCTTAGCAGGTAGTTACAGACAGCGGCGGGATTCGCTCGCTGATAGAATTTGGGTACGAAAAGTCCCGGCGACGGTGGCAACCGTCCCGGGCACGGCCGATCCTTATCCTTGGCAGGAGATCGACATGTCCCAGGCTACGCCTGAGCCCGAGAGCAAGCCAAAATGCAGCGTTCCCGACTGCGACGGGCGTCGCCATTGCCGGGGCTACTGCAAGATGCACTACACGCGCTGGCAGCGACACGGCGATCCGGATGTGGTCGTCAAGGCACTCGTTCGAGGCCGGACAGGCTGCCTGGTCGATGACTGCGACCGCGAGCATTCCTGCCTGGGCTACTGCAAGGGCCACTATTCGCGCGTTCATAAGACAGGGACCGCTGGCGGTGCCGAGATTCGGGAGAGGCGCAAGGAAACCGGCAGCGTGGACGGCCCCGAGGCGACATGCCAGGGATGCGGCGAGATCAAGCCGGCCAAGGACTTCTATGTGTACCGGGGGAGCAAGGCGCAGCCCGTCGCTCCCTACCGTCGGCAGCCCTGCAAGGAGTGCGTGAAGGCGGAACGGCAGAAATGGCGGCAGGAAAACCCGGAACTGCTCAGTGAGCGGCAGATCGGCTATCGGCTTCAGTTCAAATTCGGCATCACGCGCGAGCAGTATGAGGCTCTGCTGGCCGCGCAGGGCGGTGTGTGCGGGATCTGCGGCACGCCGCCGAGACCGGGCAAGAAGCGGCTGCACCTTGACCACGATCATCAGACCGGAGCGGTGCGGGGCGTCCTCTGCGGATGGTGCAACACCGCCGTCGGCCTGTTCGGCGAGGACGTGAGTCTCATGGCGCGCGCCGCCAGGTACCTGGAAAAGAGCGCAGCGTGAGGCGGTGCCCGAAGTGTGAAACGCTCAAGCCGCGCGCCGACTTCTATACCGGCGGTTACTGCAAGTCCTGCACTAAGGCCGACGTCGCCCGGTGGCAGCGAGAGAACCCCGAGCAGTTCCGCCGGACCCAGCGCAGGTCCGTCCTCAAGCGCAAGTACGGGCTCACGGAAGATGACGTGACCCGGATGCTTGCCGGCCAGCGGGACCGGTGCCTGATCTGCCGCGCGCAGATCACGGCCGAGAACCTGAACGTTGACCACGATCACGCGACCGGGAAGGTTCGCGGGCTTCTGTGTGCCAGGTGCAACCGGACGATCGGACTGCTGAAGGATGACCCGAAGGTGATCCGCTCGGCGATCCGGTACCTATCGCGACGACGAGAGGTACCGGAGGCCCTTTTCTGACCGGTAAGTTACCGATCAGTAGGCTGATGTCAAATAGTTGCTGAGGCTGACGGACACCACGCCGCTATCGGTGGCGTTCGCGATGCCCGACAGCGCCTGGTTCAGCTGCACGTACTGGCTCGCGAGGTCGACCTCGCCGGTCGTGTAGCCGGACTGGCTCATGGTGATCGCGAGGACGGAGCCGCCACTAGTGACGGGCTGGGTCAGTGTGTGTACCGTGGGGAGCTGGCTGTACTGCTTGAATAGATTTACATCGAGATCGTTTTCGAAAATACATTTGTAGGTGCCGTCGGCTTCCATGGCGCCGGGGAAGATCTCGCGGGGTCCCTGGGTGCCGTCGGAGGAGTCGATGACCTCCACGGCCCGCTTCAGCGTCAGGTCGAACGTGAGCCCGCGGGTGGAGGCCGCGCCGCCGTTGGTGACGGTCCACGCCCAGCCGACGATGGGCTGCACCGCGGACGCGGCGTAGGCGAACGTCGACTGGGCGGCCGAGGGGAACCCGGAGTACTTCGGCGTGAGGGTGATGAACCCCTTGGGGTCGACCTTGATGCCGAGGTCGGACATGACGCAGCCGGGCCAGCCGAGCTGGTCGGTGCCGTCGTCGACGGTGAAGCTGTAGGTCGGCCATACGGTGGAGAAGGTGCGGTTCTGCTTGAACACGTGCGTCGACTGGGACAGCAGCGCCCCGCCCGCCGCGGTGTGCGCGTACTTCGTGCCGGTCGCCGGGACGATGACGGTCGCCGCGGTCCCCACCGTGGTCACCTTCACCCACTCCAGGTTGGTGCCGCCGGCGTCGCTGATCTGGATGACGCTGTTCGTCGGCACCGTCACGGTCAGGGTCAGCGACGTCGCCCCCGCGGCGCAGTTCGACGCCAGGGTGGTGGACACGCCCGCCGCCACCGTGTCCGGGCCGATCATGGCCCGGAAGAAGTGGCCGATCAGGTCCGCGTACGCGTTCGACTCGATATCCCACGTGCAGTAGGCGGGCCCCTGGTTGAGGCCCTGGACCACGCTGTCGTTGGCCCGCACCGACTCATCGCGGAGCGGGGCGATGACGTCCAAAAACTTCGCGGTCGTGAACGGGACCGAGATCGCGGGGGCGGTGTACGTGTACTGGGTGCCCTCCTTGGCGAGGCCGAGCTTGGCCAGGCGTGACAGGTAGGTCATTCGCCGGTCTCCTTGTCCTGTCCGGCGGCCTTGCCGCGCTTGGCTGGGGGCTTGGCGTCGTCAGGGGCTTCCGTGGTCTCCGGGACGTCAAGCCGCGTGCAGCCGGGGATCACCCCGTGGACGTCCGGGTCGTAGCCGTCAAGCTCGAACTCGCCGGGGCCGATGAGGCCGAACTCGGCGGAGTTCAGGACGCTGCCGGTGTCGTTTCTGAACTTGGCCATGCAGGAACCTCCCGGTGGCGGGCTACGGTTAAGGGGTGAGCGAGCTGTCCGGGCGGGAGTTCGGCGAGGTACTGATGGCCTGGGTCGATGACCCGCCGAACGGGCCGCGACTCCGTATCGCCGCGGCAGCGGAGCGCGTGCTGATCACGGTTCCGCTGCTCGCGCTGATCGATGCGGGCGAGTCGCCATGGGCGGAGATCCGCGGGGCGGGATCACCTGGCGAAGGCGACCCGTACGGCTACCGGGGCGCGGCGCTCCACATTGAGGCGGGCAACCGCGCGGTCGTCTACCGGATCGGCGAGTACCTGCCTCAGCACCGCTGCTATGCCGCGGATCAGCCGGATCAGCCGTTGACCTCGTCGTCGTCCGCGTAGTAGACGACGCTCGCCCGCAGTTCCTTGTCTGCTGGGACGGTCTGCATCGGGTGCTCGAACGAGACGTGCACGCCCGGCGACCTCGGCACTTCCCCTGCCGACAGGAACGCCCCGCCGTGGGTCTTGTCGCCTACCGGGCCGCGTATCCGCTGCACGAGCAGGTCGACGGCGTTCTTCAGGTTCTGCTGCTCGGTTTCCAGCAGCGGCGAGGTGGTGACCCTGACCGGCCAGTGCAGGTCAAGGGTGATCTGGTAGTGCGGCATGATCCGCTGGCTTGAGGTCCGCTCGTCGTCGATCTCCAGTGACGACACGTAAAGCTGCGTCTGCTGGGTTCCGGGGGTGCGGGTCCAGAACGCCTGTATGACATCCCAGGGGCCGCCGGCGGAGGAGGGGAGGACGGGGAGGCCGTCGTTCACTGTCGTGTTCAGCCATGCGGCCTCGCGGGTCTCCACGGTGCTGATGCCGGTGTAGGTCGGCATTGGTCACCGCCCTTGCGTGGGATGCTGGCCGGATGAGCATTCCGAAACCCCGGGAGACGGTGACCGTTCTCCGTGATGACCTGGTGAGAGTGCTGGACTATGCCCGGCAATTCGATGTGGACTCCGACGACGCGATGGCGCGCGTGACCGAGGCCGTCTTGTCCGGCCCGGTACCGGTAGTGGCACCGGGTGCAGCCCAGGCGGGGCGCGGGAGCGAGCTGCCCGCGCACATGCCATGGCTATGGGAGGCCAGTTCCTGGCTCCGCCGCATCGCCGCGCAGAGGGAAGCCGAAGAACGCGGCCGCCGCGAATGGATCGAGGGCGTTAAGCAGCGCCTCGGGCTTGTCGTCGCGGGTGATCTGCCTGCCGTAGTGGTTCACCGCGACTGGCCGGAAGGGTGCCGGTGCGTGATCATGGGCGGCCTGCGGGTATCGCTCGGCGGCCCGTGCCCCGCACACTCGGAGCGCGTGACATGAACGAGCCTGGTGGAACGTCTACACCTGGGGCGGCACGATCATGTACTTCATTCCGAACAAGCCCCGCATCGATCGCCGCGAGTACCGCAGGCGCCAGCGGGCGAGAGTAAAGAGGAGAAAGCGGTGACGGTCCTGGTCCGCAGCCGCAGCCCGTTCAACGCGCCCGGCACGCCCATCCTCGTCGTGACACTGCGCCGGCGGGAGTGCGACTGGTGCGGCCACGCCGCGCGCATCACCGTGTTCTCGCCGTCGACCGCGCGCATGTGCGAGTGGCGAGGCAAGGGCGAAGGCCAGTGCTGCATCCGGTGCACGCGGGAACTTCGGTCATGAGCGGCATCTTCGGGACCTGGGTGGCACCGACCCGCCCCATCCCGTTCAGCACCCCGGAAGGACTGGCGGCGCAAGCACGGGAATCCCGCGAGGAGGCGGCGGCGAAGGTGCTCGCGGTCCTGCGCGACAGCGTGCCCGCCAGGCCGACGCTGGCCGGACAGCCCTGTGGTACGTGCGCGTTCCGGGTGCCCCCGCCCATCCCGCCGTTCCCGCTTCCTCCGTTTGAGTTCGCGGAGCCGACGGGAGAGAGGCGGCCGTACCGGGTGGAGTTCTACGGGATCAGCCGACCGCCGAGCTTCTACCTGTCCAGCATCATCTAGCGGTAAGCCAAGAGCGGGAGCACGCATGAAGCTGGAATGGAATCCGCTGGACATCAAGCCAGTGGGCGAACTGACGCTCTACGGCGACGCCCGCCCGCTGGAAGCTATCCGCAAGGGTGACCTGGTGCTGGTCCACTACACGCCGTACCGCGTGACGGGCATCACGGACGACGGCGACTCGATGACGTACAAACTAGAGTCGGCGTGGCTGGACGGCGACGAAAGGCCGGCTGAGCCTAGACCCGCTTCGGCCGCGCCGCCCGGTACTTCGCCGCCTTCTTCCGCTTAACAGCCCGCATCGCGTGCCCGTGCTGCCCCGCCGCCTTGAACGCCTTCGCCTTCGACCGCACCGGGAACGGGTTCCGCGTCCCGGTCCCCTTGTACGCCGCCGGTTTCGGTGCTTTCCAATGCCTCGCCGCACGCGGCCGGAAACCGCGCAGCGCCTTCGGGGCGTGCGCCCGGAACACCGCCCTGCTGCGCGCGTGGTGGGCCCGGAACACTGACCCGCCGTGCGACTTCACCCCGTGCTTGCTGCGGAACCGCACCTTCCGGTTCCGCCTCGCACGTCCCGGCTTCGCCCCGGTCAGCCTCCGCACGGCCACGGCTAGCTCCGCATGTAGTTGGCCAGGGCCATCAGGGCATCGGTGTGGAGCAGGTCCGGGTCATGGTCGGTGGCGGCCGGGTTCAGGTCCCGCACCGCCAGGTAGGCGGCCATGAACTTCCCCGCCCGCACCAGGTCGGCGGGGATCGCCACCGTGTACCCGCCCGAGTAGACAACCCGGATCAGGCTGCCGATCGGGATGAACTGGCCGAGCTGGAACCAGACATGCCCGGAGTCGTTCTCCGCCCCCTGCCACTGGGACGTCGACAGGTTCTGGTTCCCGCCGTAGGACCGCACCACCTGAATGCTGATGCTGCTGTACGACCACAACTCGGGGTACCGGACCGCGAACTCGTTCAGCCAGCAATGCCGCACCAGCGTGGTAACACCGAGGGCCTGCGCGTACGACCGGCCGAGGGTGCCCTGGATGTCCATCGGGATGTTCGCCGAGTCGGTGTACTCATCGGGGTCCATGCCCTCGGCGCGGTGCGTCTCCGGGACGCTCGTGAACGGGACCAGGCGGCGCCCCGTCTCCGACTCGCACTCGCGCGTCGCCTCCGACAGCAGGTCGGACAGGGCCTGGGCGCTATACCCCTTCACCAGGTCGCCATATGGGCCGGCCTGGAAAGTCGCGGCCGAGACGATGGGCACAGGACTGTCCGCCATGACCGGTCACCCCCGCCGTATCGCCAGGTCAGGGATAATGGCGCGCATGACGAGCCACTACGGCATCACGGACGCCCTGCGGGACCACGCGAACCGCGAGATCGAGCGGCAGCTAAGAACCTTCTTCCCTCCCGGGTTCTCGCTGCCGCCGCGCCCCCTCTCGGCGTCGGCGCAGGTCCCTGCCGTCTGCTACAGGGCCGCAGCGGGGTTCGCGGTCCACGTCAGGCCGGGGTGCCGGTGTCCTCGGCCTTAGCGGCACGGCCCTTGCGGGGGGACTTGCCCGCGTCGGGCTCCCCGCCTTCGGTGATCCCGGCAGACGGCCCCGGCTCGGTGATCTCCGTGACCGGCTCAGGCCCGTCAACCTTCTCGAGCCCTCCCTCGGGGATCGCCAGCAGCTCCCGGCCGAGCTGGTCCGGGACCTCGGTGACCGAACCGTCCTCCGGCCACTCGTAGTCGGCCCCCTCCCACCGGATGGCCGAGCCGCCTCTGTCCTTCTTGAGCCACATGCGCGGCTCTCCTTTCCGGGGGGCCCTCGCCGCGGCGGCAGGGTGTCCGCCGCGGCGAGGGGATGGCCGTGCGGCAGGGAAGCCGCGGGTTAGACGCTTGTGGTGACCCGGCTGAGCCTGCCGAGGTAACGCGGCGCCCGCACAGCCAGGCAGGTATCGGTAACGAGCGCATAAGGCAGTGAATCCGGAGAGTTAGTGGTCGGATACACATCGAGTGGCATGCATTCCCTCACGTAGGGCCGGATCACGAAATTGCGGTCCCTGGCCATGAGGTAGATGTTCTCCAGCCCGGCGGCGAGCGGGTACATGCCGGTGTTGGTGCCGAAGTACGTGGTCGCGAGGGTGCCGGGCACTGTGGTCGCGGACGAGCCGACGACGGGGATGAGCGCGGCGCCGCTGTCGACGATGCAGGTGGCGTACACGGGGGTAACGCCGTCCGCCGCGAGCCCGACAGTGCTGTCGACGTAGCCGAGGAACGTCTCGCTGCCCGCCGCCCCGCCCGAGGCGGTCCGGTACACCTTGTACAGGGTCGGCAGGGCGCCGTCCTGCCCCGACGGGACGGAGAACGACAGGGTGGCGTACCCGGAGGTGCCGCCCGTGGTGGCCGTGACCTCGGCGCAGGGCAGGATCTCGCCGGAGCGGGCGATGACCGGGGCTACCACGTACTTGTAGGCGGCGTTGGCGAGGGAGCCGGTGAGCGAGGACAGGCCGCCGGGCAGGGACCCGGACGCGCCTGCCGCGGTGACGGTGCTCATGCCGTAGGACTGCGGCGCCAGGAACGACGTGGTCATCATCGGGATGTTGCGGTAGGAGTCGACGAGGAGGCCGGGGGCGACCTGGACCTGGCTGAACCGCTGCTGGCCCTGGAGGAGCTGGGCGACCTTGCTGATGACCGTGGACGAGCAGACGAACATCCAGCTGCTGCCCAGGAGCGGCATGGACGCGTTGATCTGCACCATGTTCATGAGCTCGTCGAGGTGGGCGGTGGTGAGCGTGTTGCCGCCCTTGTCCTGCGCGTTCTGGTAAGCGCCGGAGTATGTCGCGACCTGCGTGTCAAGGCCGTCGAACTGCGGGCGTGCCCCGTTGATCGTGGAGGCGGAGTTGCCCCAGTCGATCGCGGTCTCGGTGTCCCACAGGAGGCCCTGGATGGAGCCCTCGATTTCAGTCTGCCGCAGGTCGCCGATGACCATGCGGGTGACGGCCTGGCTGTACCCGGTGACCGCGCCGACGATCTGGAGGTGCTTCATCTGGAAGCTGGACTGGTTGTACACCGAGTTGCTGACGGGGGCGGCGCCGCCGTCGGACACGAACCCGCCGGTGGCGACCGCGGAACGGTTGTTCCAGTAGTAGACGTCGGTGTCCCATTTGGTGGACGGGATGGCCCGCACCAGGGGCGCGATGCGCCGCATGTACTCCAGGAGGAGCGGGTCGATGATCTTCGGGAGAAGCGGGCCTACACCGCTGACGGTGAGTGCCTCGCGGAGCTCGCTGGGCATGGCTGTATCCCTTCCGGGGGTGTGGTTGCAGGGACCGTCGCCGCCACGGAAGGCACCAGCCCGGAAGGGCTGGCGGTCAGGAGAGTTCAGGGGCGCGGCCCGGTTAAGGGCCGCGCCGGTGCTAAGAGCTGGCGCGGGAGCCGAGGACGTGGCGCTCGAGCTGCACGCCGACAGCGCGCCGCTGGTCGTCCGTCCATTCCTCGGTCGGGATCATCGCCCCGTTCTTCATGGGGAAGTCGGCGGGGATCTCACCGGAGGAGGCACCCGACCCGGCGTGCTCGGCGACCAGGCCCTTGCGGGCGGGGCCGCCGCCGGACGCGGTGATCTCCTGGCGCTCGCGGACGAGGCGCTCCTCGACGAGGCGGTTAATCCGGGCCTCGTCGGTCTCGGTGACGGCCGCCGCGGCACGCTCGGCGGCGAGCCGCTCGGAGACGATGCGGCCGACCCGCTCGTCCTCGGTCTCCGTCACCGCCGCGGCGGCCGCGGGGGCAGCGGCGGACTCGGCAGGGGCGGTGCCGCTTGCCGCGAGCGCCCTCTTCGCCGCCTTCTTCGCGGCCTTGCGGATCGCCTCGGCCATGATGTCCTGCGGGATGACAGCGGTGGCGGCAGCCGGGGCCGGCGCGACCGTCTCTGTGGTGGGCTCGCTCATCGCGGGCTCCTCCGTTCCTTCTCGGTCGGCAGCGGGGTCCGGTGCCGGGTCTTCGGTGGGTGCCGTCTCGGTGACGGCGGGGTCGGCCTGCTCGGTCTCGGCGGCAGGCTCTTCCGGGCCGGGAGCGGACTCGCCTGGATCTTCGCCGTCCACGTCGACGTCGCCGTCCATGTCCGGGTCAAGCGCCGACAGGGCCATCCCCGCGCCCTTGCACGCCTGCGCGAGGATCACCTGAAGGTCGGCGGGGTCCAGGCCGTACGAGCAGACGGTGACGGTCGTGGGGCCGTTGGTGGCGGACAGCGAGTAGCTGCCGCAGCAGTCCGGGTCTCCGCCGTAGAACTCGACGAGCGCCTCGGTCAGCAGGACCGCCGGGTCGATCGTCCAGCCCTCGGCCGCGACGGTGACGCCGAACTTGCCGAGCGCCGCCTTGATGCGGCCCTTGACCCGCTTGAGCTGCGCCGGGGTGTACAGCTTGGCGTTGCCGGGCTGCGACGAGTAGGCATAGGCGGCTTTCGCCTTCGCCTTGGTCGATATGTCGTAGCGCTGCTTCTTGTCCTTCTGGTAGCCGGGGTCCGCGTAGACGCGCCCGCCGTCGTCGGACAGGCCCGGTCCGCGCTTGGATACGGCGGGCGTGGCCGCCTCGGTGACGGACTCGCCGAAGACGGCCCGCAGGGCCTCCCGCACGCCTTCGGGCGCGGACTCGCCGATCGCGGGTGATGTCTCCTCGGTGATCACGGTCACCCGTGCCTCCTGAACGCTTTCGGTGATGAGCACCCGGTCGTCGGTCTCGCTGGCGCCGTCCTTCGCCCACGAGAACGCGTCGATGCGGGCACCCGGTACGCCGGGCTTGTGAGTGAAGTCCAGGCCGTCGATGAGGAGCCCCTGGCCCTGCTCGGCGAAGTCCCCGTCAGGGGCGCGGACCTTCTGTACCCGCCCCGTCCACCGGCCCCGGATCGAGACGCCCTCGAGGAATGCGGGCTTCCCGTCGCTGGTGTCGGCGAGGGCGGCGATCTGCCGGCCCGTCTCCGTGTCGGGGATATCGGCTTCCCACCGGATCCGCCCGTCATCGGTGAGGCTCACCTTCCGGAGGGCGGCCGCTATGCGGAGGCTGTCATCGCCGGCCTCATGGTGGCTGAGCATCACCATCGGCTGGTCGCCGCGGGCGAGGCGCTTCCGTGCCTCGGCGACAGCGCCGGCGATGTGCTCGGCGGTGTACCAGCGGCGGTTGCGGGAAACTCCGGGCTCAAGGGCCACGCCGCCTAGCGTCGCGATTGCCTTAGCCATGCGTCCCTCTTCCTGCCGCGAGAGAGACGGCTTTCATGCGGCTTGCAGCGGTGGCGGGACGGGGCAGCAGGACAGGAGAGCGGTCAGGAGTAGCCGATGGTGATCGCGCCGGTGCCGGCGCCCGCGACGGTGATGCCGACCAGGGCGGGCAGGTCGACCGCGTAGACGGTACCGATCGGCGCGGCGATGGGGACGATGAACAGCGGCGTCCCTGCCGCGGTCAGGCCGTCATAAATCGTGGTGAGGGCGGTGGCGGTGGCTGTGGTCACGACGATCCGGCACAGGCGGCCGGGGCTGGCCTTCACCGTCTGCGTGGTGCCGATGGTGACAGGCGCGGTGAACGCGGCGATGGACGGGAACCCGGCGTCGTCGTAGACGACGCCGATTGTCTGCTTAGCCATGGCGAAGCGCCCCTTTCAGGGGTTGAGCGGTTACGGGAGGGACGGCCTCGACGGGCCGGGAGGCGCTACTTGCCGGTGAACCGGACCGTCAGGGTGTTGCCCTCTGCCGCAGCCGTGACGGCCACCTTGATGGCGTTCACAGGCAGGAATGAAGTAAATCCCGCAGCCCAGATGCCCACTTGGCCGACCGGGAGGGACTCGCCGTCTCCGTAGCTGAGGTTCTCGATGACGAACCAGTGGCCGCCCTGATCCACAGAGCCGTACACGAAGCCGGCCGCTGTCGCGTCGGTCCCGCTGACCCACTCGTAATCGAAGGTCGCGGCAGTCCAGACGTCATCAAGGACGGTCTCGAAGCTGGAGCCTGAGCCGAGAGCGCCAGTCGTGAAGAAGCTCATGGGTCTATCGACTGCCTTTCTGTGATTCGCCAGGGCAGCGGGTACGGGTCACCTGGCGTAGAGCGCGATCTCGACGCCGGTCATGGTGCCGGTAAGGGCCCAGGACACGCGGCCCCATTCCGGCAGCACCAGGAAGGAGGCCGTCGCGCCGCCGTGCCGGCCGGCGTAGGCGACCGCCTGCCCGGGGGACGAGGCGAGCGTGACCTTGAGGAGCTGCGCGAACAGGTTTCCCTGGGAGTCCCAGCCGTCGAGCTGGACTGTCGCGGTGGTCCCGGAGCCTGCGGTGGCGTTGACGGACAGCCACACGTCGTCGGCCCAGCGGAGATCGACGGCGGCGCGGGGCACGCCCGGTGCCGGGGTCGGGGTGTAGGCGCCGGAGTTGCCGGACGTGGTGATGGAGGTGGCGGGGCCGTTGCTGGTCAGGGACCAGATGAGCCGTACGGAGTCGTCGAACGCCATGCCGGCCTCCTAATCGGTGGGGATGAGGAAGGCGGCGAAGGCGGAGATCGGGAGAGGCTCGGCCGGGGAGCTGCAGCACCTGCAGCGCGGATGATCTGGCAGTGACGGAAAGTCAGATGGGTAATACGGGCCGTTATCCTCGTTGTCCTGGCAGCTCGGGCAGACCCTGCCGTCCGACGCTGTCATCCAGTTCAGCAGGATGCCCTCGGCAGCGCCCAGGGAGAGCGCCCCGTTGCCCCAGAAGCCGCTCATGGCCGTGTCGGCGGCGAGGGCCGCGGCGCCGTCCTCGGCCGCGATCTCGTCTTCGAGGGCTTTCTCGATCGCCGGGTCACCGGCCCCGGAGGCCTCCATGGCGGCGAGGACCCGGCCCGCGCCGGCGGCGACCGCGGCCATGATCTGCTGCGTGACCGGGCCGGCCGCGCCCTGGGTCTCCGCGTCCGTCACTGCGGCGCGCATGGCGTCGTACGCCTTGCCCCAGTCGAACCCGAGCACCGCGGCCTGGTCGGCGGCCACGGCGAGCATCGCCGTCCGCCCCTCGGCGATCGCCGCGGCCATCGCCGCGGCGATGGCCGAGGCGAGGTCCGCGTAACCCGGGTCGTCGAGGATCTGCCGGAGCCACAGCAGGAGCGCGGCGGCGGCTGCTTCCTTCTGCTGCTTCGTCGGCCCGTCCGACTCGCCCATGGCCAGGCGGTGGCGGTAGTCGGTGATCAGGTCGCGGACGCCGAGGCGCTTGGCGAGCTTCCGCCAGGCGGCGGTGATCGCGGCGGCGTGGCGGGCGGTCAGTTCCTCGCGGCGCCTGAAGACTTCCGCCCACGTGCCGGTCAGTTTCCCGAGGTGCAGCGACACCTCGAGGATGCCGGGGTCGTCGCGGTTTTCGGTCGCGTGCGCGACCGCTGCCGTGCACCCGGCCTTCACCGTCTCGGTCATGGGGCCGCCGGAGAGCGCCCATCCTGCCGCGTATGCTTCCCTGGCCTGCCCGGCGAGCGGGTCAGTGAACGGGTAGTCGGTGCGCTTCTTGGCGTGGACCGCCGATACCGCGCCGAACTTGACGGGGAACGCGGCCAGGCGGCCGACGGGGTCGGCGTCGTCCTGCCCGCAGTACCTAATCGAGAGGTGCGCGGTGAACCCGTGCTCGGACGGTATCGCGATGCCCGCCGCGTCTAGTGCCTTGCGGGCGTCGGATCGCAGCGTCTCCAGTTCGGGCGCGTCGACAAGGGCGACGATGACGTCCTGCTCGCCGCCGGTGAACCGGGCATGACCGCTGATTGTCGCGGTGAACGGCGGGCGGGCGGCGAGGGCCTTGGCTACGGCCTTCAGCGCCTTGGGGTCGACGTCCGCCGCATCGCCCGTGTAGGCGATCGTGACGTGCATCGACTTGGCGCTGAGCCCGTCAGGGACGGCCAGCTTCTCGGCTGTCTCCGGCGGCGGGTAGAGGGCGATCATGCAGGAGCCGGTGTAGTCGGGCTGGTCGGCCACGGGGCAGCCTCCCCGCAGCGGGCTACGTCAGAGGGAAGTAGCGCCCGGCGTTGCCGGTGTCCGGCAACGGGTCGGCAGGCAGTCGCCGGAACGCGGCGGGTACCGCAAGCGGCCCGTTCTCGTACTGCCGTCCGCGCCGCCCGCCGCGCGCTACCGTGAACATCGGCTCGTCGAAGGGGTTAGCCGCCATCTCTTCCTCGGTCTCCGGCAGCTTCAGCACGTGGACGTACGGGGGTCCGGGTGACGGGTCCGGGCCGAGCATCGAGCGCAGCAGCCTGCCCATTGCGGCGTCGCTCACCGGTTCCGCCTATGCCGGAGGCTCAGGAAGACGGTCACGGCGACCGCACCGCCCAGGTCGGCCGGCAGCGGGACTGAGTACCCGAGCCCGAGACGGGCCATCAGTACCCGGCCGAGCAGCGCGCCGGTGACGGACGCGGCGAACTCGGCGGCAAGCCGGAAGGCGGGGCCGGCGGTCAGCGCGGCGGCATCTTCAGGTCGGCGGCACCAGGGAAGAACACCGGTGCGGGCGGCACGCGGGCCATCAGCCTCACCATCTCGGCGTCCCGCTCCATCCGCTGCTCGGCGTCGGCAGCTGACGGTGCCCCGTACAGCAGGCAGCGCATCACCCGCATAGCGACCTCTCGGGGCACGTCCTCGTCGTCGAGGATGACCTCAAGGCGGGCGAGCATGTCCCGCAGGACCGCCCACTGGTACGCGTAGTGCGCGTCCCGGTGGCCGTCGCGGGGCTGGCCCGTGCGGGCAAGGTAGGAGTCGACGAGATGACCGGAGAAGCTCACTGGACCATAATCCCCGTACCGGGGGGACGGCGCATGCCGCGCCGCATTTCGCCTGCAAGCACCTTGCGGATCTCGTCGGCGATCACGCCCGGGTCAGCCGCAGTCGCGTTCACCGTGATGTTCACCGTTGTCGCCGCGAATTCCTCGCCGGGGATGAACACCACCTTGATGCCGGTCTCCCGCTCGACGGCGTGACCGTGGTCGCGGGCGCGCTTCAGGGCGGCGCTGTTGAAACTGAGCGGCAGCCGCACGGCGAGTACGTCGCCCGGCTTCAGGGCGATCGACGACTCCCGGACAGCGGCGAGAAGGGTCTCGTCTAGCTCAGTCATCAACCGTCGCTTTCGTCAGCCCGAACCCGATGACCTGCCTGAACGCCTCGG
>Ga0193728_1000016_pt1 | contig 73334 bp, 75 predicted proteins | sample U1c1metaG_FD_143037 | JGI IMG/M metagenome (GOLD analysis project Ga0193728, IMG submission 143037) | Soil microbial communities from a riparian zone of the East river system, Colorado, United States - U1c1 | ecosystem: Environmental > Terrestrial > Soil > Riparian zone | place: USA: East River... | reverse complement strand
CCAACCAACCGCAGGTAGGTGCTATCGGCCGTACCGTCTACGAAATTAACCCTCAGGGATAAATTAAAAGCAGGATGTTTTTCAGCCTGCGGATAATCGAACATGCCCAACAGGATATCCGGCACTTCCCGCCCATCCTTCCAATACCTCAGCCCTCCTGTCGCCATCACTTTGTTTGGGCCCTGCGAACTCACAATAAAATGCAGGCTGGAGAACAAATGGACGAACAGGTCGCCCGAAACGCCGGTTCCATAATCTTTATAGCAGCGCCAGCGGAAAAATCGTTTTGGATCAAAAGCCCGGTCGGGGTAGCTCTTCAGGAATCTTTTCCAATCAACGGTTTTCTCCGATGCATCGGCAGGGATATCATATTGCCAGGCGCCGCCCGGCGAATTCCTGGCCCAGAATCCTTCCGCATAATTGAGTTGCCCGATGGCGCCGGATTCATACAGTTGTTTTGCCTTCTCATTCCCCAATGAGCTCATTCCCTGGCTGCCGACCTGGAAGATGGCCTTGTTCTTATTTTGCGCTTCGATCACGGAAACGCCTTCAGAAATGTCGCGGACCATCGGCTTTTCGCAATACACTCCCTTTGCACTGTTCATGGCCTCAATGGAAATGTCCTTATGCCAATGATCAGGTGTCGCAATGATCACCGCATCGATGTCTTTTCTTGCAAGGATTTCTTTATAGTCCCGGGTAACAAAAATATCGGTGCCATATTTTTTTTTCGCAGCTTCCAGCCTTCCATCATACAGGTCGCAGGCCGCAACAAGTTTGACGCCGGGAACGGTGATACAGGTATCAGCATCAGCATTGCCCATACCACCGGCGCCGATGAGGGCAATCTGTACCTGGTCATTGGGACCATACTGTTCCGGTCTTTGCAACCATTGCAGTTTCTGTTCTTTTGCTGCCGCCGACAGCATTGCCGGAGTAAGCGATGCACCCAACATGCCTTTAGCTGCCTTGCGTATGAATTTTCTTCGGGATTGATCGGAGTAGGATGTTTTTTCCATTTGCTTGTTTTGTAAATCGAATAATACAATGAAGACAGAGGAGGAAATTACTATAAAATGATTGCATCCTTTCGAATATTGTAGAATTTATTTCCCTAAAAATAAAATCCCCAAAAAATGAAATCACAATCTTTCATTTTTTTTTGTGCCAGTCTGGTATTTGTTTTGAGTTATCAACCTTTGATCTGTAAATTTGTTGTCCCAGTAATATTCTATTTCAATTCAAATTAAAACCAATAGTTATGGCATTTACTTTACCTGCTTTGCCTTTTGCACCGGATGCATTGGAGCCGCATATTGATGCGATGACGATGCAGATACATCATGGCAAGCATCACCAGGCTTATGTAGACAATCTCAACAAGGCGATTGCAGGAACGCCGAATGAAGGCAAATCGCTGGAAGACCTGGTACAGCGTGCGGGAGCCATCAGCGCCGCCGTTCGCAATAACGGCGGCGGGCATTGGAACCACAGTTTCTTTTGGGAAAGTCTCGCTGCGAATGCAGGCGGTACGCCAAAAGGAAAACTCGGTGAATCAATCACTGCGGAATTTGGTTCCTTTGATGCATTCAAGGAAAAATTATCACAGGCCGGGATGACGCGTTTTGGCAGCGGTTGGGCATGGCTGATGGAACAGGATAGCAAACTGGTTATTTCCTCAACCCCCAACCAGGACAATCCGCTGATGGATGTAGCCGAGGTAAAAGGAACACCGCTATTAGGTGTCGACGTGTGGGAACATGCTTACTACCTCAAATACCAGAACCGCCGCGCCGATTACCTCGCCGCATTCTGGAACGTGGTCAATTGGGAAGTTATTAATAAGCGGTACGAGGCTGCCCTGTAAAATAAGAAATAAGGAATAAGAAAGTTGGACTCGCCATGCTATACTTCCTTATTCCTTATTTCTTATTTCCTATCGGTAATCCCCATCCGAACTCAAGGTACCGGATCAAACCCTTTACCGCCCCAGGGATGACAGCGAAGAATTCTTCTTAAGGCGAGCCAGGTTCCTTTAAAAATTCCATACTTTTTTAATGCCCCCACAGCGTAATGGGAGCAAGTGGGTGTAAAACGGCATTGCGGTCCAAGCCAGGGCGAAATGAGGAGCTGGTAGCATTTGATCAATGCAATAAAAGGAAGGCTAAGGATGCGCAGCACTGTCTTCATTGGCCAGTTTGATTAGTCGTTGTAATATGAGACCCATTTTTTCATACAAGACCGGGTAGGCCGGCAATTCTTTCCCTGTATAAATAAAGAACACAGCCAATGGCCGATTGTTCTTAAGCACGCGATCCTGAAGGGTCTGCTTTTGCAGGCGGTAAGCTTCCCGGGTCAGGCGTTTGACGCGGTTCCTGTCAACCGCCCGCTTAAAGTTTCTTCCGGTTAGACCAAAACCGGCCTGCAATAAGGGTAGCGGACCCGCCTGAAGATAAAACACCCTGAAGGGAGCGATGGAAAAACTCTTCCCCTGGCTGAACAGCTGGTCGATTAATTTCCGGCTTTTCAACCTTTCTTTTTTGCCAAGAGTGTATTGCTTACTGATAGACTATCTTTTTACAAAAATAAATAGCTCCGGAGATTTTCCGGAGCCATGACTATTTGAACTTTCTTTTGAAGTAAGTTGTATTTATTTCAGTTTCGACTCATCAGAAATTGTCAGTTTCTTACGTCCCTTTTTGCGACGGCTTGCCAATACTTTGCGGCCATTGGCTGTTTGCATTCGTCTGCGAAAACCGTGTACGGTCTTGCGACGGCGCCTGTGTGGTTGAAATGTACGTTTCATGTTTACTTTTTTTTGTTACTAACCCATTTTAAGCCAGCCCGTGAAAAAACAGGCTGTTTTCATCCTAACGACAGGCAACCATGCCCGTCCCGCAACAGGCGGGGTGAAAGGGACGGCAAAAGTAAGCAAAAACTCATTTCCCACCAACTGGAAGCATACAAATCCGTCAATACCCGACAGAAAAACTTCCTTCGGTCAGTAGAGCGGTCTGGGAGCCGCCAGACGCGTCGTCAGCCTTGAACTGGAAAGTGCCTTTGATTCGCCGTGTACTGCTGTTATTCTCAATAATGGTCAGGGTTCCGCTGGTATCCGAAACAAGGAAGCTGCTGGGATTAGGATTGTATTCGCCAAAAAAATTGCCGGCGCCAAAATCCATTTGGTGCAATCCCACCATAACGTCCTGTGGCATAACCAGTCCAATACTCCTGGACGCATCCGTTTCTGACGCAGCGATGATCAGTTTACCCATACTGATCGAAGTGGTGATGCTTGGCGGGTTCCAGCCTGTTCCGTCTGCCTTTACAAAAAAACTGTCGGTGTTTGAAGCCGGCGGCAGGGAAGTTACATAGGGGAGATTGGTAAAGACGCCTTCGGTGATCAGCAGCTGCTGTTGATCTAGACCCCTGAATACCTTAAACTGAAAATTGCCTGAAATCGTCTTACTGGCCGTATTGATTTCGGTAATCACCACTGTTCCCCCGGCTTGCGTTGTATCAAGCCCCTGGTTGGTCGCAAAGGCAAATGTATTGACCGAATTGCGATCGATAAAAGTGCCGACGTTAAAAGAATTTTGATCCAGTGTATAATTACCCGCGCTAGTTCCGTTGAGGGTGATGCTGATTTGCATATTGTCGCTGCTGATGCCCGTAATATTGGTGATGCCGCCAATAATGCTCGCCCCCCTGGTGCTATCGGCAGCCACCCATTGCTGGTTATTGATTTTTGCGCGAAAATCTGCGCTTGTATTGCCCCCATTTCCGGCGGCTTTTTCAAAGCTCTTCTCTTTCTGGCAGGCAAAAAGGAAGAGCAACGCCAATCCCATCCCGGTAAAAAAGACTTGTGTTTTCATAATCACAATTTTATTGGTATCCCTTTCCGGTCAGCCCAGCGCAATATGTTCTGAGCGCAGTCGCTTCCCGTAAAAAATTCCTGCATGACGATTAAAATCTTCTGTAGAATCTGTCGTAAAAAAATGTCTTTCCCCGTTTTTACTCAACCTATGGTCTATTTCCGGGTGACGATGTAAATAATCTATCAAACTATTGGCCACAATTTCACCCTGAGAGATGATTTTTACAGATGGGTCAACAAAATGCGCAATTTTTTCCCTCAGCAACGGATAATGCGTACAGGCCAGGAGCAGGGTATCGATGCCTTTTGATTGCGACAGCAATGCATCGATGTATTCCTTCACAAAAAAATCCGCACCGGGCTTATCGTGCTCATTGTTTTCTATCAGAGGCACCCACATCGGGCAGGCCTGCTGAAAGATCTGCAGGCCTGGGAAAAATTTGGCTATTTCAATGGGATAAGATCCCGATTCAACCGTGCCTGTCGTGGCCAGGATGCCCACCCGCCCAGTTTGTGAAAATGTGCCTATGATTTCTGTAGTGGGCCTGATGACCCCCAATACTCTTTTTCCATTATTTATTTTTGGAAGGTCGTGTTGCTGAATGCTGCGCAGCGCTTTCGCTGACGCTGTATTACACGCCAATACCACCAGAGGGCAGCCTCTTTGAAAGAACCAACGCACCGATTCGAGGGTATACTGGTAAACTGTTTCGAAAGACCTGTTTCCATAAGGTGCACGGGCGTTGTCGCCGAGGTACACGAAATCATAGCCAGGTAATTTGTCAATAAATTCCTTTAAGATCGTGAGCCCGCCATATCCGGAATCAAACACGCCAATGGGGCTGGAAGCAGAAGCCATAGTACAAAAATAAAAAACGCCAGGCTTTCCACCTGACGTTATACGATGATATAAGAAATAACATCTACTTAATACCTAATTTCTTCTTTACCAATGGCAATATATCATCCGCAGGGGGAGAGACGAGCAATGCATCCTTCACGAAAACATAAGTATAGCCTGACTCTTTAGCTACGGTTTGTGTTGCATCGACCGCTTTCTTTTGAATAGGTGCTATCAATTCTTCCCTTTTTTGCTGGTAGAGCTGACCTGCCTGCTGTTGGTATCCCTGTAATTTCTGATACATTTCTATCAGGTTTTTTCTCTTGAGTTCAAGTTGCGCCCTGGTAAACCTGGCTGTATCTTTTGAAGACAGCAAACTATCCTGTTCATTGAATTCTTTTTTCTGATCTTCAAAATTCTGGTTCAGTGCAGAGGAATATTCCGCCAGGTTGGAATCCGCCTTCTTGGCTTCCGGCATGGCCGCCATCAGTTCATTGATACTGATAAATCCTATTTTCGTTTGTGCATGCGCCTGGTTTCCTGCTACCATCAGAACCGTCGCCACCAAAACGACTGTAACAATCTTTTTCATGTTTGTTTAGTGTTTGCGTTTTTGTTGTTATTAATTGAAGCTTTTAAAAAAATATGCAGCCTTATTTAATTCCCAATTCTTTCAATACATCGTCACTCTTATCCAGCTTTGGGTCGGCAAAGATAACAGTTATTCCTTCACTTTTATCCAAAATAAAATCATATAACCGGTTAACGGCAATTTTCTGGATGGCGTTATAAACCTTGTCCTGCACAGGTTTGATCAGTTCCTGCCGCTTCTTAAACAGATCCCCTTCAAAACCAAAACGTTTGCGCTGCAAATCCCTCACTTCCTTTTCCTTGTTGAATAATTCATCCTCTCTTTTCTTCTTCAGTTCCTCGCTCAGCATCACCTGTTCTGCCTCAAAATCTTTGTACATCTTATCTAAAACGGACTGTTTGTCGTCGATTTCTTTTTGCCACTGAAGGCTGGTCTGGTCCAATTGCTTTTGCGCGTCTTTATACGCCGGCATTTTGTCCAGGATGTATTTGGTGTCAACAACAGCATATCGCTGCGCCTGACTGGCAACAACAAACAAGCATGTTGTCAGAACAAACAAGCATATTTTTTTTATCATATCGGTCAAATTTTAGAAGCCGGCGGCGAACATTATTCTGGTTCAAATCCCAACATAAATGTAAAGCGGGAAGCGTTTTTCAGAGATCCATTTTGTATTCTGTCGATTCCTATTCCATAGTCAAATCCAAGCAATCCAAACATAGGCAGGAAGAAACGCAGGCCAACACCAACGTCTCTGCGCAAACGAAATGGATTGTAATCCTTGTAATCATACCATCCGTTCGCAGCTTCAAAAAAAGCTTCTCCATAAATCGTGCTGCTGGGATTGGTAACAAATGGATACCTCATTTCCAGGGTATATTTATTAAATATAATAAAGAATTCCGAAGCCGATTGCTGGTCGGGGTTCACCCTCGGGTCTGAGTTTTGGTAAACGGGATACCCTCTCTGGGAGATGATCTCGTATCCCAGTAAGCCGAAATTATTGGTCAGGCCCGCATCGCCCAGCTGGAACCGCTCGAAAGGAGAATAATCCAGTTTGTTGGTGTACCTACCCATGAACCCGTATTTCACCGCTGCTTTCAACACGAACTGACGGCTCTTGTCGGCACCCATGGCCTTGCCGATCGGGATATACCATTCGCTGGTGAGTCGCCATTTCGTGTATTCAGGTAATTTGAAATTCTGCTGCGGGGTAAAATTATTGTCAAATAAAGAATACGGCGGTGTAAACTGCCCGCTGATCATGAAGTTGGATCCGCCTGTCGGATAGATTGGCCGGTCGATAGAATAACGGCTTAATGCAACTTTAAAACTGACGTTTGTTGAATAGCCATTCCTGAAAGCAGGCGAGAACAACGAATAGTTTGTGAGGTTATACCGGACATAATTGAGCGAATAGGTAAGGGTAAAATAATCATCCGGCCATTTCAATTGTTTACCCAGCGCAACGGTAACCCCAAAGTTCTTTAAAGAATTGGTATCGCTGAATGCGTACTTGCTCGTGGTATAACTGTATCCACCCGTTCTGAATGCACTCTTATAGAGGCTAATGGTCAGGGTATTTCTTTTCTTCCCACCCAGCCATGGTTCTGTGAAAGAAAGGTTATATGACTGGTATGCCTTACCGTTAGCCTGAACACGAAGGCTGAGCTTTTGTCCATCGCCAACGGGTAAGGGATCCCAGGCGGATTTGTGCCAGATATTCTTGATCGAAAAATTATTGAATGAAACGCCCACGGTGCCCGTGAGGCCAATGCCGCCGCCCCAGCCCGCCGATAGCTCCAACTGATCGGATGACTTTTCTTCCACGCTCCAGTTAATGTCTACCGTGCCGTCTTCCTGGTTGGGATTGATTTGCGGCAACACTTTTTCCTGGTTGAAAAATCCGAGTTGCACTATTTCCCGCTGCGAACGAATCAGGGCCTGACGATTGAACAGGTCGCCCGGCACAGTCCGCAATTCACGGCGGATCACATATTCCTTGGTTTTTTCATTTCCACTGATCGTCACATTTTTTATCGTGGCCTGCGGCCCTTCCGTCATCCTGATCTCAAAGTCAATGGTATCGTTGTATACCGAAGTCTCCACCGGGTCAACCCTGAAAAAAAGATAGCCATCATCCATATACAAGTCGCTGATGCCACCGCCTTCCTGCGAAACCTGTTTGCCGAGTTTTTTATTGAGGATATCCAGATTATACACATCGCCTTTCCTGATGCCGAGCAAAAGGCTGAGCAGGGAATCCGGATACTTGGTATTGCCCTTCCAGGTCACGTTACCAAAATAATATTTATTTCCTTCATCCACCTTAATGTCAATATTCATTCGCTTCTGTGCATTGTAATATTGCGTGTCTTTTACAATCACCGCATCACGATAGCCTTTTGAATTATAAAATTCCAGGATATGGTCCTTGTCTTCAGCATATTTTTTTGCATTGTACTTCGCGGAACTGAACATCTTAAACCTCACGTAGGGATCGAGGAATTCCTTGGTTCTCGTGAAAGAAAGAAAGCCCCAGTTGTCCACGTATTCTTTAAAAGACACAGGCGGATTCACACCATAAGTGCTCGAATCCCTGGGTGGAAAAAAAGTCAGGCGGCTCAGTTCCTTTGTGCCCTTCAGCTGCTTCTTGAGTTTTGCTTCTGAGACAGCCTGGTTTCCAAAAATATCGATTTGGTTGATCTTCACTTTTACACCCTTTTGAATGGCAAAAGTGAGCATTTGCGAATTGGCAGTGGCAGCGTCTTTCGATTCAGTTATTTTTACGTCTACACTCTGGTATCCCTTATCGGCATAATATTTTTGAATGTTTTCCACAGCGATCTGCTTCATGTTTTCGGTGATCACACGGCCCTTAACCAGGCCTGTCTTGGTTTTTAATTCATCCGATTCGGATTTTGATGCCCCCTTGAAAACAAAATTGGCAAGCCTGGGTCTCTCCGTTACGTTGATTTCAAGATAAAGATCATTGCCCACCAGCTTGGTGAAATAAATGGCAACATTGGAAAAAAGATTTTGATTCCAGAGCTTGTTGATGGCCCGGCTAAAATTATCCCCCCCGGGAATGGATACTTTATCGCCCACCGTTAGTCCTGAAATTGAAATCAGCAGGGATTCATCCAGGTATTTCGTACCCGTTATTTTAATACCGGCGATTATATATTCTTTCGGTGTTTTGGCTGTGGATAAAGCAAGCAATTCAGGATCTACCGACACAGGATGGGTGCTGTCCGTTACCTGTGCTTCCACAACATTTATCATCAATAAGCAGAAAGTAATCAGTAAAGCACCAATCGGTAATCTTCGTTGCATCCGGTAAGGGAATTTAGAGCGGCAAATTAAGGGGATTTATTAAAAGGCTTTGTTAAAAAACTCGTCGACAGACGGGCTTAGGTCGTTCATTCACAACGATTTTCAGGTTTCGGAGGGAATTTGGGGCTGAACCTGGTCACTGGTCTTTCCAAAACGCCTTTCCCTGCCTTGAAAATCCAGGATGGCTTCGTACAGGTTTTCTTTTCTGAAGTCGGGCCAGCGAACACAGGTGAAGTATAATTCTGTGTAAGCCAGCTGGTATAAAAGGAAATTGCTGATGCGGTATTCTCCACTGGTTCGGATCATGAGTTCGGGGTCCGGAAAAGCCGCAGTACATAAGTAACTTTGAAAGGTATCCTGTGTAATGTAGGCTGGGTCGAGCTGTCCGGTCTTAACATCTTTTGCGATATGCTTCACGGCTTCTACCAGTTCCCAGCGGCTGCTGTAGCTTAAGGCCATGATCAGGTTCATGCCGGTATTCCCATTGGTCATGTCCAATGCTTCATTCAGTTCTTTCCGGGCATATTCAGGTAGCATGTTCATATCGCCGATAACATGTAATTTGATCTGGTTTTTGTTCAGCGTTTCCACTTCGTTACGGATCGTTTCCACCAGCAATTCCATCAGTCCGGTGACCTCATACTGTGGCCGGTCCCAGTTCTCCGTTGAAAACGCATACAGGGTAAGGTAACTAATGCCCAACTCGGCGCAGCCTTCCACGATATTCCTGACGCTTTCCACCCCATGAAAATGGCCATAGAGCCGATCCTGTCCCTTTTCACGGGCCCAGCGGCCATTGCCGTCCATGATGATCGCAATGTGACGGGGCAACCTTTGTATATCGATCTTTTCTTTCAATGACGCCATGGTTCCCATTTTCAAGGGGACGAAGGTATACATTTTTCAGAAGTGCAGGGCGGGATTTGGAGCTTTATTGAGGGGAAAGTTGGGAGCCGGCAGGTTACTTTGCAGTGGGACAACGATACGAGGTCAGGTTAAAGGCCAGGGTCAGTTCCGCAATCACATAGCCATCTTTTTGATTGGCATAGCCACGCTGGCGGCCTTCGACTCCAATGGCTGGGCCTGTTTCATACGATCGATCCTGAAGTAGGCCGGCCAAGGAAGCATTCCCGTTTGGCAAGGCCGGAAATTTATCTCCACCGACATAAGTCTTGCTCACATCATCGAGATAGTCTGTCGTGGTAAACCGGTAAGTGATTTCAAAACCCACGTTAAATTTGGGCGAAATGCCGTATTTCACGCCGACGCCCAATGGAAAACAAAAGGCCATATTTCCGTAGTAACGACGGTCAGGATAGGCTGCCGAACCCTGTCCCTCAGTGCCAAGCGGCCTTAAATAAACCTTCTGGCCCTGATAATAAGCATAAGGATCATAACTGAACGTCCCGATCCCAAATGTAACATAAGGGGTAAACCGGTAGCGCGCGTCGCCGGGAACAAATTTGAAAAAATTAAAATCCCCCTGGAGAGCCAGTTCCCAGATATTGGAATTAAAACTCAAATTGCGCCGGTGTTCAAATTCATTTTGCATATTGTAAACATCTGAATAGCCCAGTTGGGCAAAATGGGCCGCGATGCGCAGGGCCACATAATTGCCAAATTGCTTTCTGAAGAATATACCCAGTGCCGGTTTGGGTCTGTTCAGGTGCATGGAAGGGTTGAGGTCACCGAAATAATGCGCAGCACCCGCAGAGATCCCGAATTCACCATCCATTACGATGCTTTCATACTGCGCAGATAACTTTAAACAACTGAAAATGACCAGTATCCCTGCAAAAATTAGTTTCTTCATATCGTCTAATAAAAAGTTAACACCCCGCGGTAAACGCATTTGTCCTCTTTTTCTTTTCCAATTAAATGTTAATTTCTTGTATCAAGCCCCCAGGAAAGTTTATTTCTGAGTGTTTGCAGGAAATTACTTTCATTTAAACGGACCAGACCAAGGGTAAATTTTTCACGGCGGACCGCGAGTTGAACCTGTTTATCCACAATTTCCTTCCTTGAATCCAGCGCGCAGATAAAATGATCGGTCCTGCCTTCTATTTCAAATGAAATAATGTTGTCATCGGGCACCACGATCGGCCTGACATTCAGGTTATGAGGCGCCACAGGGTTAATCACAAAACTAGCTGAGTCGGGGAAGACCACCGGGCCGCCGCAGCTGAGCGAATAGCCCGTTGAACCGGTAGGCGTGGATACGATGAGTCCATCTGCCCAATAGGTATTCAGGAATTCTCCGTTCAGGTAAGTGTGAATTTTTATCATAGGGGAGGTATCGGTCTTATGAATCGCAAATTCATTCAAACCATAAGGCACTTTGTCAAAAAGCGATTTATTGGCGTCCAGGTGAATCAGCGACCGGTTGTCGATTACAAAGGTCCTGTTGACGAGGGATGTCACAACGGTTTGCAGTTCTTCCTTGCCGATACTGGCCAAAAAACCCAGCCTGCCGAAATTGATCCCCAGTACAGGAATATTTTTATCCCGCACTAATGATACGGTATCAAGCAGCGTGCCATCACCGCCCAGGCTGATCATGAAGTCGACTGAAGCATTCAGGTCTGCTGACTCCCGAAAAACAGAAACATCCGATGGCAAGGCAAACATGGAACTGATCTTTTCAAAGAAAGAATGAAAAATGACCGGCTCGATGTTTTGCCGCCGCAATTCGTCAAAGAGGAATTGCACTTCGTTTTGCTGATCACTGTCTATAATCCTGCTGTATATGGCTACTTTCATTGTTTACTGATTTGAGCAATCTGAAATTTAAAAATCGTTTCTTATATGGAAGAAAAATCCTTTTTCCCCCAATTGGTTAAAACTATATTCGAAACGAAAGACCAAATCGTAAAATGTTACCACATCCACGCCAAAACCTCCTGAAAAAAGCATGCGGTTTACCAGGGAATTGTCCCTGAAATCCTTGTTGTACGCATAGCTGTAATCAAGGTAGGTCTTTGCATAAATCCGGAAGGGTATCCTGTCGTGTGACCAGGAGGAATGTATGAAGGGAAGGCTAAAATTGAACAATTCCCTCAGAAATGTATTCCGCCCGAGAATCCCGGCGGTGCCATCCATCACGTATTTCTCCATTCCGCGCATATAAAAATCGCCATACCCGAATAGCTGTTGGTTATAAAAAGGCTGATCGAAGGGCAATTTCAATACGCCCATATTCTGTGTGACAAAATTAGTTTTTTCCGCTATTTCCCAGGCATTAATGCTTTTACCATACAACTGCCATAAGTTCATGTCGGCATTAATGCCCCGGTGTAAGAATCCTCCTTCAAATAAAAACCCTTTGAGCGGGTACGGCGCATAGTCGACATTGTTGTAATTGACCACGTAGGAAATTTCAGGATAAAAGACCTCACGCCGGTTATCATTGAGATAATTGGGATTATATACCGTCACCGCACTATCGACGATCACTCGGTTAAAGCTCAACCGCACAAAATGCCTGGTCTTTAACGCCGGGCGGTAGTAATACCTCAGGGAAGCAGACAGGGTTTTTCGCAAATAAGTGGAGGAATAAGGAATGGAATCTGAGTTGATGAATTTTTGCTGGTTGTTTTCCGTCCTGACATTGATCTCTTTCAGGTTCGCATAATTGAACCCCACACCAAAGCCATGTTTCAGTGATTTATCCGCATAAGGTTGTTCGTAAGCGAGCTCTATTTGTTGAGAATAACCCGTAATCAACCACAACCTCAGGTAGTCATTCCTGCCGGTAAAATTGTATTGCGAATATCTCAAGCCATAGTCGATCCTGCTCAGGCTGTAATTTTTTTCCGCCCAGGCTGTGAAATTCCGGTCTACAGGCCTGATATAAGGAATAGGGAAAATGTACCATCTTTCTTTGACGTCGATTTGAATGTCGGCAATAAATCCCCTGAAGCCCTTCAGCGAGATCACCACATCAACAAATAGCCGCGTATTGATGATCCGCTCACGGGCATATTCAAACGCTTTTACCAGCACTGGCATGCGTACCGTATCGCCCCGCTTAAAGGGGAGTTCCCTTTCAATGATGTAGGCCTTGGTTTTCCGGTTGCCGGTGATAAAAATTTCACCAATCAAAAAAGAATCGCCCGGATGAGGTGCAGAAATGGAGTCGTACCGCGATGCCATAGCGCTTGTATTTCCGGGATTGATTTGTGTACCAGGGGTTGAGTCCTGTCCAAACAACCCACAAAAACTACACAGCAGGGCAAGCGCAAGACAATATTTCCTAGCCGCAGAGGTCATGATGTAAAAGTGAGTTGCTGACAGGTCTTGTATCTGATGCAAAACGGTGATTAAATACTCAGGTAATTCATCAGGTGGTCGTAATTGCTGCGCAATTCATTTTCATACAATTCCTCGCCAAAATAGTATTTTACCTTGTATTCGTACCGCTGGAAAGTAGCAATGATGTCTGAAATTTCCAGCCTGTTAATCTTTAACGTGACGTAGAAGGTCGAAGAAAGGGCATCCCAAAATGTATTTAATTGTGTAATCTGCGCATCATTGGTCTCAACCAATTTGCTGATCTCCGAAAAGGAAAAGCTGATCTTTTCCATTTCCAGCACGATCACTGCACCGGGGCTACTCACGCCCATCATTTTTCCAACCTGCTTCAGCAGGTCAGTGGCGGAAATTGCACCAACATATTCTGATTCTTTCTCCACAACCGGTATTACGGTAAGATTGTATTCATTGACAAATTGAACAGCTTCTATAAAATGGGTATCTGCCTGAACGGCGATATGGGAGAATTCCTGTTGCATGTGGGAAAGCGCCAGGCTATCGTCACCGGCATTCAGCAAGCTGTCCTCACTCACCAGTCCGACCAGTTTATCTTTTTCAATTACCGGCAGGTGGGCGACGCGAAAATCCGTCATCAGATCCTGGGCCCTGGCTACAGAATCGGTGAGGAGAAGCGGTGGAATGGTAACAGATATGATTTCCTTGTTTAACACGGTATGGGTTTTAATCAAACGTAAGACGATTCAAATCATGCGACTGCTGCAGGCTCGCTCAATTTTGTCAAAAATTTATGCAAGATCCTGTTGAATTCATCCGGAACCTCCATCATAGGCGCGTGACCGCATTTATCAATAAAATGCAATTCGCTGTTAGGGATCAGCTTCTGAAACTCCCTGCCCACAAAGGGCGGGGTGATTGCATCGTTGTTTCCCCAGATCAATAACGTAGGTTGCTTGATTTGATTGAGTTCTTCGCCCAAATTATTTCTGATGGCGCTTTTGGCCAGGGCTATGATTTTGAGTGCTTTAAGGCGATTGTTGACGATTTCGTACACTTCGTCCACCAATTCCTTGCTTGCGGTGGCGGGATCATAAAAAGTTAATTCGGTTTTTTTCCGGATAAATTCATAATCCCCCCGTTTAGGATAGGTATCCCCCATACCGCTTTCAAAGAGCCCAGAACTCCCCGTCAGGGTGATCGACCTGATCCGCTCCGGATGTTTGAGCACATGAACCAGGGCTACATGACCGCCCAGGGAATTCCCAAGCAAATGCAGGTTCCTGTAATTCTTATATTCGATGAATTTATGAACGAATTTTTCGAGTCCTCCTACGGTGGTATGGAGAAGATCCAATTCAAACAAAGGCAACATCGGAACCACTACTTTATAATGCTGGCGGAAATACTCAATTAAACCCATGAAATTGCTCAAAGCACCGAACAAACCATGGAGTAAAACAAGCGGTTCTCCCTCGCCTTCCTCAATAAATTTAAATTTTTCCTCTTGTTTGATCTCGTACTGCATCACTTTGTTAAATAGGTCGAATGATTTAATGCTAAAAATAACTGATTTAACGCAAAGTTTGAGCCTTATCAGGCAATATGCGCCCTTTCAAAGCAAATTTACGACAACTCTATGACTCTATTTTTTATGCCGGATCAGGAGGCTACCTGCTTTGCGAAATGCCCGAAAAAATCCTTCAGCGAAGAGAACATATCTTTGAAAAGCGGAATGGCTTTTGCCAATCCATTGATAACGGCGGGGCCAAATGGTTCAACATATTTATAGACGATGGAAGCATCGATCGCATGTTTAGAAAGAACACCCGAAGCCGATCCGTAAAAAAGAAATATGCTGTATGCCGCAGTAAAAATCAGGGCATATAGTATTACACCACCGAGTTTATTCAACCATCCAAGCCAGGCAAAATTAACTGCTGCCTGTATCAGGTTCGCGCACCACCTCACCAGCAATACCACCACGATAAAAACCAGCACGAAAGCCAGGATCGGCAACCACCTGGCAGATACCTGTAAGCTGTTTTTCAAATGACCGGCCACCACGGCCGAAAGCTTGATCGCAGCAGCCAGCCCGATGATGACAGCCAGCAGGGAAAAAATCGAGACGATCAGTCCCCTCGTTAATCCCTTCAGGATCGCTACAAGCATAAGCACCAGGAAAACAATGTCAATCATCATGGCCAGTCTGATTAATTTCGGGGTATGGATTGATGAACATGTCCGAAACTATTTCGTAAGCAATTCCCTGACCATGGCTCCAATTGTTTTGCCATCCGCCTTCCCGGCGAGTTGTTTGGTTGCAGCGCTCATTACCTTACCCATATCCGCCACAGAACCGGCATTGACTTCCTGGATGATCCGGGTCAGGATAACTTTCAGCTCATCTGCACCCAATTGTTTTGGCAGAAATTTTTCGATCACCTCAATCTCCTCCAATTCTTTTTTTGCGAGGTCTTCGCGATGCTGCTGCTGGTAAATATCCAATGAGTCTTTTCGCTGTTTGACGAGTTTCTGCAGCAATTTAATTTCGTCTTCCTCTTTCAGGGTGCCACCTGCTCCTTCGGCTGTTTTGGCAAGGATGATCGCGGCTTTTATGGCCCGGAGGGACCGCAAACCTTTTTCATCTTTGGCAAGCATGGCGGTTTTGAGATCAATCATTATTTTTTCTTCTAAATTCATACCGGTAATTAAAATTTATACTTTGTTTTCCTTGAGTTGTTGGGCCCTGAATTTACTGTAAAAATCCTTCGCAAATCTTTTAATGTCGTCAACCAGCTCGGCCTGATGCGTAGCACGATGATAAGTCTCAGCCATTGTCATAAAAGTCTGATAGAAAAAATCACCCATCTCATCTACCATCATTTCTTTAGTCCAGAGATCGATCCGGAGTGCCGTTTTATCCGAACCGTCCCAAAAAGCCAGCATCATGGCTTTCGCTTTCCGGGCGCTGTCTGCAGTTGTGTCGGTGGCCTGCCAGCTGATCTGTTCAGGCACCTGGTCAGCATCGAGAAATACATCTATGTTTATCGAGGATTGTTTCATTTTCTTTTAGTTTACAGATGATAGACGACAGTTGACAGACAAATATTTCAAAGAAGACATGTCTTCCGTCAACTGTCAACTGTTAACTTATTTCCGGCTGCGAAGTTAGTTCTTACGACCAATATCCATCGCCTGCATCATGCCTTTCCACAGCATCCTGACCGATTGTTGCATACTGAATTCGCGTGCTTTTATTTTTCCCTTTCGGATCAGTTCATTGCGCGTTGATTCATCTTTGAACAGCGTCATCATGCGGTCCGCAAACTGTTCATGATCATGGAGAGCGGCAAAGAGAGCGGCACCGCCTGCAAGATTTGGCATTGGTTCCAGGGCGCCGCTAATGACAGGGACCTGCGCCGAGAAGGCATTCAACATGCCATTTCCATCAAAATCCTCTCCCGGTTGCAGCAAGGCGTAAGCTGATGTGGTTGTTTTCATGAATTCAATGGCCGACAAACCCGGATACACGTGAACATCATGCCTGAATTTATAGTTCTCCAGCTTTTCAAAAGGCATCCTGTTCTCATCGGTTTTCATTCCGGTAAAAAGCAATTGCATATTCGATTGCTGCCGCTTTTTAAATAGCGAGAATGCTTTTAAAAGACCGACAATCTGTGCCTCCCCGACATAGGTGCGCGAAATAAAATACTCCTTTCCTCCTGCATGTTTCACTTTGATGTTTTCCCTTTCAGTCCAGGGAAGGGCTTGATAGGATTCATCCGGTGCCAACGGCACCATGGTAATTTTTTCATCCGGCAACGCGAAAGGCTCAGGTAGCCCGGGATTGTTTTTGGAAAAACCGCTCAGTAAAACTAACGCTGGCCGGGCGCCTGATCGCAGGATTTTTTTTTGGCCTGTTCCGCGCATGCCGTATCCCGAAAACCATACACACTGAGGTATAGCCAGCCGTTTCAGGCCCGGGGCAGCAATACAGAGGTAGAGGTCGGCCTTACGGGCATGGATAGCGGAAGGAACCTGCCATTGGGACCAAAAAGCTGAACCCCATGAACCGGGTAAGGTTCTTCTAACCATCATGGTCGTTGCCGGGGCTTCGGGCTTCCATTTTTTGTTGAGATACTGGTCTGTCAAAAAACAAAATTCCACCTGTGGTTTTTCCCTGCTGAGCGAGGCCAGGCAATGGGTAAAAAACCTCCTGTGTTCTACGGTGAAATTTTTTTTAAAAATAGATCCTGCATCGATTACAATCAGCATACTCGTATGTACAAATATAGGTAACCCAATATCCCAAAAAAGCATTTTTTTTCATAAGGGGTTGTCGTTTAACAAGATACCTAAAATGACGTAACCCTGTCAAAAAATGTGGTTTTTACTAAGCCCTTAAGTAGGGTATTAATGCGTAGCAATCCTTGTTTAAGTTAGATAAATTTGTAGAGAGCTAATCCGTTTCAATCCGTTTAATCCACCTAAAATCTGTATCTATGAAAAAAATTTACTTCAGGACTATTGTGGCGTTGGTTTTCATAGCTGCTTTTATTCCACAAAGTACGTCTGCACAGTGCACATGCGCCGGAGGAATTCCAGCAACGACCATCAGGAACGTGGTCTCCTTGGCGCCGACGAATTTACCCAGTGCCACCATATCCATGCCGCAATTCAACCCCACCGTCATGCCTGGTTTCGATCTAAGCTGCGTTACCATGTTTGACACCCTGACGATAGAAGCGACCTCAGGCGCGCGCAACCTGAACAGCTCCACCGCATTGCTGCCTCCGAGCAACAGTCAATACAGTCCTACCGGCCGAATGGAGTATGCATTCGTTTTACCCATGACCGCAAATGTTGTTGGGCCCGGGTTCACCCAAACCAAAACCATTACTGCCAATTATGGTCCTGATTCATTAGGCGCATTCGGACAACCCGATGATACCATTACTTACGGTCCGGACAATATTTTCGTTAATGTCAAGGGATCAAAAGCTTCTACCAACGTTGGCGCTTATATTGGAACAGGTACAATATCTCTCTCCTATAGCACCCTGGGAAATTTAGTTGCTACGGAAGGATCTTCCAATTTTACGCAAACGGTAAGGACGCTGTACTCAGGAAATTTTGGGCTCCTTTATTATTTATGTCCTTCAAGCCCGCTGGCAACATCCATTTCATATTTTTCAGCTATTAAAAACAATAAATCCATCGATCTTCAGTGGCTTGCAGCCAATTTGCAAAACAATACCCTTTATGAAATCCAATACAGCAAGAATGGGGAAGACTTTTCCCCGGTCGGAAACATATCGGCTGGAACTACTTCGGCGGGTACTATTTCAGAATACCGTTATCAATACAACCTTAATCCAACTGATGTGGGAGCGATATACTTCAGGATCAAACGCATTGAGCCAGACGGGCGGGTCAGTTACTCGGCGGTCAAGTTGATCAATCTTGAATCTTCCGGCTCATTGGGTATCCAGACCTATCCTAATCCTGTGATAAACACGGTTAAAGTGCAGTTTGCATCCAACCAGACCGGTCATTTCATGCTGGAGCTGATCAATATTTCAGGCCAGGTCATCCAGCAAAAGGCAGTCAGCATGAATGGCAATAGCCAGACCGATTTTGACCTGGTCAACCATCCGGCCAGGGGTTTGTATGTACTTCGTGCAAGAGACATGGCGAACAACAAACAATACATCACCAAGGTACAAATTCAATAATCTCCAAAAACATCAATACTTCCTCAAAAGGCCTGCTTCCCGCAGGTTTTTTTGCGTTCATATCCTTTAACTTGTCATTTTGTGCGAAGCGAGGAATCAACGGCTAACGGAATCCACCTCATCGCTGATTCCTCGCTTCGCTCGGAATGACAGCTCCAGGGAGACCTACTTGGCGTTTTCGTGTTTTTCCTGTACGTTTGTAGTATATGGATTTAGATATGGAGTACAATACCACCCGGAATTACCTGGTGATGCGTGAATATGGCAGACACATTCAGAAAATGATCGAATACGTCAAGACCCTGGAGGATCCTGAAGAGCGCCAGCGCAACGCCCAGGCCGTGATCGAACTGATGGGTTTCCTGAACCCCCACTTAAAAAATGTCGAAGACTTCCGGCATAAGCTTTGGGATCACCTGTTCCTTATCGCAGATTTCAAACTGGATGTCACTTCCCCTTATCCCATCCCCACCCGGGAAACGCTTAAGGCGAAACCCAAACCGATGGGTTATCCGAAAAGATATCCAAAGTTTTCTCATCTGGGAAAGAACCTGGAGCTGGTCATCAATAAGGCCCTGGCAGAAGATAACCCTGAAAAAAGAAATGGCTTTGCCAACGCAGTGGCTTATTATATGAAGCTTGCGTACAATAACTGGCATAAGGAAACAGTTCATGACGACGCGATTCAAAGTGAGCTGAGCAGCATTACCGGCAACCAGTTGGAATTTACCAACACGCCTTATGTAAAAAGTTTCAGGGCCACGGATAACCGGGAAAGAAACGACCGCGGTGGCGCGTATGGAGATTACCGCAATAAACGCAATCCAAAATTTCAACAGCGAAACAATAACCGCAACGATAGAAACGATCGCAATGACCGCGGCGGCAATAACGGGAAGTTTAAGAAGAAGAGGTACTGAGTGTTCGGAGTTGTTGTTGGGAGTTGATAAGTTGATTGGTTGATAAGTTAAATTCTTGAAAAGTTGGCAGCAATACTGTCAACTTTTTTATTTTAGTTTGTATACCAATTTCCAAACTATTCAACCAGTCAACTTATCAACTCCAAATAACAAACAATGCACTCATTCGAAGTCAACGGGGGAAAGAAATTAAAAGGAGAAATCACGCCGCAGGGGGCGAAGAATGAAGCATTGCAAATCATCAGCGCGGTTTTGCTTACGCCTGAAAAAATAACGGTGACCAATATCCCAGATATTCTGGACGTGAACCTGCTGATCGAATTACTGGGTGAAATGCAGGTCCGGATAGAAAGGCCGGCGCCCGATACCTGTATCTTCCAGGCCGATCATGTGGACATCGATTACCTGCATAGCGAAACCTACCGAAAAAAAAGTGGTCGGCTGCGGGGCTCGGTCATGGTTGCCGGGCCAATGCTGGCCAGGTTCAAGAAAGCATTTATCCCCAAGCCAGGTGGCGATAAAATTGGTCGACGAAGACTGGATACCCACATCATCGGCTTCGAAAAGCTGGGCGTTGAATTTGAATATGATACAGAGGACAGTTTTTTTCACCTGCGTGCGCCGAAATTGCATGGTACTTATTTACTGATGGACGAACCATCGGTCACCGGAACGGCCAATATTATCATGGCGGCCGCTATGGCAACAGGTATTACTACGATTTATAACGCGGCCTGCGAACCCTATATCCAGCAACTATGCAAGATGCTGAACAGGATGGGAGCAAAAATATCGGGTATCGGGAGCAATCTCCTGACCATTGAAGGGGTCAGTTACCTGGGCGGCACCGAACACCGCATGTTGCCCGATATGATAGAAATAGGTTCTTTTATCGGCCTTGCTGCCATGACCCAGAGTGATATCACCATCAAAAATGTGAGCCTGGCAAACCTGGGCCTCATTCCCGGAAAATTTAAACAGTTGGGCATAGCCATGGAATTTATCGGCGACGATATTCATATTCCTGCCCAGGACCTCTACGAGATACAAACTTTTTTGGATGGCTCGGTACTGACCATCTATGATCATCCCTGGCCAGGCCTTACGCCCGACCTGCTGAGTATTTTATTGGTTGTCGCCACGCAGGCCAGGGGCAGCGTATTGATCCATCAGAAAATGTTCGAGAGCCGCTTGTTCTTCGTCGATAAGCTGATCGATATGGGAGCGCAGATCATTTTATGCGATCCTCACCGGGCTGCTGTTATTGGAATGGCGAGGGAGCAAAAATTACGCGGCATCACCATGAGCAGTCCGGATATCCGGGCTGGAGTGGCTTTGCTCATTGCTGCCTTGAGCGCAGATGGCAAAAGCATCATACAAAACATTGACCAGATCGACCGTGGTTATCAATACATAGACAAACGGTTGAATCATCTCGGCGCACAAATCAAGAGAGTGTGAGGCGAATGTGAGGTTGTTAATAAGTTATCCTGATTTATCATGAATCCCATAGAAACCGGCTCCGGCAAGGTTATCATCATTACTGCTCCTTCAGGTGCCGGCAAGACTTCCATTACCCATTATCTGCTCGACAGAATGCCCGAGCTCGATTTTTCCGTTTCCGCCACCACCCGTGCACGAAGAAGTTATGAAACGGAGCGGAAAGATTATTACTTTCTCAGCATTGAATCCTTCAAAGAAAAAATTCAAAACCATGAATTCGTTGAATGGGAAATGGTGTACGAGGGTAAATATTACGGGACCCTTAAAAGTGAATTGGAGAGGATCTGGCAAAATAACAAAACGCCTGTACTGGACATCGACGTACAGGGCGCCATTCATGTACAACAACGTCTCCCCAGACGTTCCCTGTCTATATTCGTGGAACCACCATCCATCACCGAACTTCGGCGAAGACTGGAATCCAGGGGCACAGAAACGCCCGAGACCCTGCAGGCCCGGCTGAACAAGGCGAGCTTTGAGCTGTCGTTCAGGGACCAGTTTGACCGGGTTATTGTAAATGACGATTTGGATAGGGCGAGACTGCAGGCCGAACAGATGATCAGAGAATTTCTTTCTTCGAAATAATTACGTCTATCCCCACGGGTTTTTAACCCCGTGGGGGAAGGGTTTTCCCCTCTCTTTTTCCAGATTTTCAGGGTATATTCGCAGTTGCATGATCAATACCAATACACTCATCTGGATCATCATCGCGTGGTTGATGATCATATTTTTTGAAGGCATTGAGATCGCCTTTGTGAGCGCCAACAGGCTGACCATTGAGCTGAAAAAAAAGCAGGGCATCAGCAGCGGCATCATACTTTCCCGTTTCCTGGAAACGCCCTCGAGGTTTATCGGAGCCGTCCTCATTGGCTTTAATATTTTCCTGGTTGTGTTCGGATTGCTGGTGGGCGAAACCTTGTCGCCATTATGGGAATTCTTCATCAGGAAAACGGCTATTCCCCAGGCCTGGGTGGATGTATTCCGGCTCTTGTTTGAAACATTTGTCTCAACGGCCTTTATCCTGTTTTTTGGGGAACTTCTTCCCAAAGCGTTGTTTCGTGCAAGAAGCGACAGCCTTCTCACTTTTTTTTCAGGTGTCGCCAGTTTTTTTTATACCATATTCTTTCCGATCATTTCTTTTTTTACCGCCATTGCAGAGTGGATACTGAAATATGTTTTCAATGTTCGCATCGACGAACGAAAAGACCTGTTTTCAAGGGCCGATCTCGAGCATGTTTTCCAGGAAAACGGCGAACAGGATGAGAGCAACAAAGAATTAAACACCGAATTATTTGAAGCGGCGCTTTCTTTGCCAAAAGTGAAGATCAGGGAGTGCCTTGTACCCCGCAAAGAGATTGAAGGCATTGACCTTAGCCTCAGCATCGAAGATGCCAGGAAAAAATTTGCCGAATCGAAACTCAGTAAACTGGTTGTCTACGAAGGCAATATCGATCATGTAATGGGATACCTGCACCAGCTTGACCTGTTCAGGCACCCTTCATCCATAAAATCCATTCTGCTGCCCATTCCAGCGGTTCCGGAAAGCATGAGCGCGACAGACCTGATCAGCAAATTCACCAAAGAAAGAAAAAGCATTGCCTGGGTAGTGGACGAATTTGGCGGTACGGCCGGTATTGTCACGATGGAAGATTTGCTCGAAGAAATATTCGGCGAGATCAAGGATGAGTATGATACGGAAGAATTTGAGGAGAAAAAGTTATCCAATGACGAGTTCATATTTTCCGGCCGGCTGGAACTAGACTACCTGAATGAAAAATATGGATTTGAATTCCCTGAGAATGAATCGGAAACCCTTTCCGGATTCATCATCAACCGTCACGAAACCATTCCCCGCCTCAAGGAGCGCATCATTATCGACGACTACGAATTTGAAATCCTGGGCGTCAGCGACACGAGGATAGAGATGGTGAGGATTAAAGTCCTGAAATGAAGTCGCCGCTCAATTCCCTGCACCTAGTGGCTTGTTAATCCCCCGTTAACAGTGCCCTAAAATTTTTTTCTCCACTTCCCCGTCATGAAATTCGCTGAAGACAATTTACGATCTACTACCGCAATTAATTCGATTCCTCACTAGGAGTAATTTTTTTCATAGGTCAGTTAGGAGTAAACAATGCACTTCCCCGGAAGTGCTTGTTTTTTTATATCCCCCAATGTCTGATTTCCCAAACAAAAACTCCGATTCTGCAGCTCATTAGTCGTTTTAAATTAACTTTGCCCCGCTTTTAACTGTGAGCAAATAATCTTATGGCTTTTAAATTTTTCAATCGAAATCCCGAACAGGCAGAAATGTCGTTCGTGGATCACCTGGAGGCCCTTCGCTGGCATATTGTGAGATCTGTAATCGCTATCCTGGTCGTGGCCATCGTCCTCTTTATCAACATGAACTGGGTGTTTGATAAGATCATCATGGGACCGCTGAGACCCGACTTTATCAGCTATACAGGACTTTGCAATCTGGGCCGCAAACTGCATTTGGGTGACGTCTTTTGCATGCCCCCCATCAACATTAAGATGCAGGTCACTACTTTCAGCTCACAGTTTATCAACAGCATCACCATTGCAGCCATCGGAGGCTTCATTGTGGCCTTTCCGTATATATTCTGGGAATTCTGGCGTTTCCTGAAACCCGCGCTGTCTCCCAAAGAACTAAAAAGCACCCGTGGGTCGATTTTCTGGGTTTCGTTCTTTTTCCTGTTAGGCATCTCTTTTGGCTATTTCCTTCTCGCCCCCTTTACTTTTAGTTTCCTGGCAAATTATAAATTGGGTGTTATCGGTATCCTCGAAACCAGGCCTACCCTGGACGATTATCTGGACAACCTGATAGATATCCTTGTCGGCGCTGGGCTGGCCTTCCAATTGCCCCTGGTGAGCTATGTCCTGACCCGGATCGGTCTCGTAACGCCGAACTTTCTCCGCACCTATCGCAAATATGCTTACGTGGCAATCCTGTTCGTTGCGGCTGTCATTACGCCATCGCCCGACTGGATGAGCCAAACCATTGTTGCGCTGCCCCTTATCGCGCTATATGAAATCAGTATCCGGATTTCGGTCAGGGTCATGAAGCAAATGGATGAAAGGGATAAGGAAGACTGGAGCTGATAGGAAACATGAAATATTAAGTGTGCCTGGTGGGAGTTGATAAGTTGATTGGTTGAACGATGTTCTTAAAAAACCTATCAACCATTCAACTTATCAACTTGTCAACCTATCAACTTACCCTGGCATGCTTCGCTCGAATACCCATTTTCATCTCACATCGCTCGATATCCTGTTTGTAGTCCTTGATCTTTTCATCATTCTGGCTGCTAAGTATAGCCTTTTCGAAAAAAATAATCGCCTTTTCAAAATTCATGTTCTGCTCCTCGATCAACGCATAACGGCCATATACCCACGATTTTTCAATGGTGCGGACTTTCAGGCAACGTTCCAGATGTTGACCCAGTTCATCAAACCTTTCCATATCCATGAGCAGGGCAGCCAGGTGAAAATAAGGATGGGGATAGAGCGGGTCCGATTTCATGGCGGTCAGGAAATGGTTCTCCGCTTTGCCGTAATCATCGAACTGGGTTTTATACAGCCATCCCAGTGAATTGTGCGCAGGAGCACTTGCGGGCTCATCGTACAAAATACTGTCATATTTCTTAAATGCTTCCGCGTAATGATTGTTCTTGATGTCGGCTTCGGCCTCCAGGTATAGTTCTTCAGTATTCGTATTCATATTTCTTGTTTTTTACCAGCCCAATATCCAGGCGAAAATCAAGGGAGCGACAATGGTGGCGTCGCTTTCAACAATGTATTTTGGGGTTTCGATGCTGAGCTTGCCCCATGTAATTTTTTCGTTGGGGATGGCGCCGGAATAAGAACCATAAGATGTAGTCGAATCGGATATCTGACAAAAATAACTCCAGAAAGGCACATCATGCCATTCAAGATCCTGATACATCATTGGGACCACGCAAATCGGGAAATCACCGGCAATGCCACCGCCAATCTGGAAGAACCCGACACCCTTACCTCCGGAATTTTCACGATACCAACCACTCAGCCACACCATATACTCGATGCCACTTTTCATGGTCGTCGCTTTCATTTCCCCTTTCACAATGTAGGAAGCAAATATATTTCCCATGGTACTGTCTTCCCAGCCTCCAACGACAATGGGCAGGTTCTTTTCCGCGGCTGCAATCATCCAACTGTCCCTGGTATCAATTTCATAATCCTTTTCCATGACCTTGCTCAGGAGTAGCTTGTACATAAATTCGTGCGGGAAATACCGTTCGCCCGCCACATCCGCATCTTTCCACAACCTGACGATGTTATGCTGGATTTTACGAAAAGCTTCTTCTTCAGGTATGCAGGTATCCGTTACCCGATTTAAACCCTGTTCGAGCAATTCCCATTCCTGTTGTGGTGTGAGGTCGCGGTAGTGCGGAACTCTTTTGTAGTGCGAATGGGCAACAAGGTTCATGATGTCTTCTTCCAGGTTCGCACCAGTACAGGAAATGATATGAACCTTATCCTGCCGGATCATCTCTGCCAAAGAAACGCCCAGTTCGGCCGTGCTCATGGCGCCTGCCAGGGTAACCATCATTTTCCCATTTTCAAGCAGATGGGTCTCGTATCCCTTTGCTGCATCTACCAACGCTGCCGCGTTGAAATGGCGATAATGATGTTGTATAAATTTCGAAATGGGACCTTTGTTCATAGTAAAATATTACAGCTTGCAAAAGTAAAAAGAAATCCCGTCATACGACGGCACTTCTTTTTCTTTCAACTAAACCTGCTTTTACGATTCGGCCTACATCTTTTTGGTCCTTTTATATACAGTCCATTCATTAAAGTTTATCGATTTCAATACGAGCATTTCATTGGCATCTTCTACAGTGGCATAATAGGAAGTGTGATCCTGTTTGGCTACTTCGAATAGTCCGGAGATCCAACGATCACTAAAATCTTTCTTAAGGCCTGATGCCAGGTTGATGGGCAATTGGTCAGAAAGTATATTCCGCACGACCGCCATCAGTTCATTGCTTTCATGGCTGTAGTAAGCATACATAACCTGGTCGTTCAGGGTAAATGTGACTTTTGCATAGTCCTTTGCCTGCTGCCAGCTCACATTCTTTGCACCTGCGAATTCAGTTTTAAAGGAAGCCAGGGCGCTTTGGCTGATGTCTTCATTCGTCTTAGCGAAGGCACTGGTCAGCCCTACCGTCAGTATCACTGCCAATGCTAAAATTGTCTTTTTCATTTTACTAGGTTTTGTTTTGTTTTGTACTTTATAAGACGCAAACAGTTCAATTATGTTGCAGTCTGTTTTGTTTTTTTCCCATTTTATTCATTCTTTAACAAAGCTACTGTGCATTACAGGTAGGGACAAGCGCTTTTAGGTTATGAGTGACTTTATGGCGGTAAATAGCGGCTTTGAACCGGTAAAAAAATCCCGTCCAAAGACGGGATATCATTACTCCAACTAAAACCAACTCAGAAGAGGTAAGCTATATCTTTACTTTAGCTTTTTATAGAATTTCCATCCGCCGGATCCGTCTGACTTCAATACAATCGTGGCGTCTGCATTTTCGAGGGTCACATAGTAGAGATGCTGCTCATCAGATGACAATTCAAACAGGTCAGAGACCCAGTATCCGCGATATCCCTTCTTTAATGCTGATTTAAGATCGCCGGGTAATTCGTTGGAAAGAATATGGTGGATAACCGCCATCAATTCGCCCCGGTAGTTGTAAAAGGCATACATCACCTGATTGTTCAGATCAAAAGTCGCCTTTATATAATTCCTGCTCTGCTGCCAGCTCACATTCCGGGCGGCGACAAAATCTTTCCGGAACGATGCGACGGCATTCTCGTTGATGTCTTCATTAGCGAAGGCGCTGGTCAGCCCTGCAGTCAGTATCACTGCCAACGCTAAAATTATCTTTTTCATTTTTTTAGGTTTTGTTTTTTTGATAATTATAAGACGCAGTCCGCTGAAATATGTTGCAATTTTTTCAAAACATTTTTACGACTTGTTCCTAATTCTTTTAACCCTTTGAGAATCACCATTTGCAAAAAATTTCAACAACAAGGTCTCCTTTTCATTGTATGCATTGATCATATAGCTGGTTTCGTGATCATTGGTGAACTCTACTACCTGCGTCACAGAATAGAACGAATAATTATTTAGCAATTCCTTGATGACCATGATGGGCAGCTGGCGCTCGGAAATAAAGCGGGCTGTACTGATCAGGGTTCCATCATCCGTAAAAAATGCCTCCACCGGTTCATTATTGTACAGGAACCTCGCATGGTAAATATTTTTATTCTTATCGGGCATCCAGCTGATGTTTGTTGCTTTGGCAAATTCTTGTTGAAATGACTGTAACACTTTTGATGATATTGGATCCTGGTCCGATATCTTTTGGGCGCTTGCATCAAGTGTTAAGAGAATTGCAAGACCAAGAAGCGTGTTTTTCATAATTCATTTTTTAAAATTTTGTGATGAACAAATACATCCATCCCTATGTCAACGACATGCCACAATCGTATTGCATTGATCAATAATAATTTAAACTATTGCCTCGCGGAAGAAGGTGTACGCTTTTGATATATACCTTGTTTGCAAATGATACAATGCTCCGCCAAACCTGCAGAATTGTTAAGGCATATTAACAGCGAACCGCAGGAAAACAGGATATCAGGTGCTGGCATGTACCTTTGCCATATGAATTTTCTTGCACATGCATACCTTTCCTTTGAAATTCCGGAAATTTTAGTGGGAAACCTCATCAGCGATTTTGTCAAAGGCAAAAAGAAATTTGATTACTCTCTCCCTATTCAACATGGGATCAGTCTTCATCGTTCCATAGATCATTATACGGATACGCATCCGGTCACATCCGAAGCGAAATCACTTTTTAAAGCAGATTACGGCCTGTATGCGGGAGCGTTTATGGATATCGTTTATGATCATTTCCTGGCCAATGACCGCAATGAATTCAGAGATGAACAGGCGCTGGCTGCATTTTCAAAAAAGACATACGAACAGTTAAAACCATTCATAGATGTTTTCCCGCAGAAATTTCAAATAGTTTTTATGCACATGCAAAAACACGACTGGCTTTATCATTACCGGCTTAAAGAAGGAATCAGGAATAGTTTTGCCGGACTGGTGCATCGCGCAGCCTACATGCATGATCACCGTGCCGCCTACCGCATTTTTGAAGCGCATTATTCGTTGCTGAGGGACTATTACCGGGAATTTTTTCCGGGACTCAGGGATTTTGCCAGGCTGGAACTCACCAGGTTAAACGAAGGGACATAAAACTGGTCATAAAATGGAGTCCAAAGAAACTATTCTTTTAAATTTGCAAACCTTATGCTTATATTATGAAACGAATACTTTTTTTTCTCGCCTTCGTCCTGTCCTTTGCGGCTTCTGAAGCGCAGTCCAGGTTCCCCATCCTGGATAAATCGCCCATGGACATGAGTTATTGCCCAACCAATTATCCCATTCTAAAAATCCAGAACAAAGCGGCTGAGCCACTGGTTGCCAGGGTGGTGTATGGACGGCCCCAAAAAGATGGAAGGGCGATTTTCGGAGAACTGGAGCCTTATGGAAGCATCTGGAGACTGGGTGCCAACGAGGCTACTGAAATCGAATTTTATAAGGATGTGAAAGTCGGGACAAAAAAAATCAAAAAAGGACGCTATTCGATGTATGCACTGCTTAATGCCGACAAATGGTCGCTTATCATCAACAAAGACACCGATACCTGGGGCGCATTTAAATATGATTCCACTAAGGATCTCGCCCGCATAGACGTTCCCGTTCAAAAACAAACCGAGATCACCGAAGTTTTTTCGATCGTTTTTGAAAAAAATAACGCCAACAGCTCCAATATGCTCATTGCCTGGGACGATGTATTGGTCAAAGTGCCGATCAGCTGGTAGTATCCTTGTCATTCAATTCCTCTCATCTCTGACTGAAAAAAGAATTCGATATTTACAGCATGTGCGGAATATCTGGCATCATTTACCTTCAACCTGGTGAGCGCAACGAAGAACACAAGCATCACTTGTTGAGCCGTTTGCACACAATGGCAGATTCCCTGCAGCACCGAGGGCCGGACGGTGAGGGTTTTTGGATAAATTCCAATGGAAATGTGGGATTTGGCCACCGTCGCCTGTCCATCATCGATCTGTCTCCTTCCGCAGCACAGCCCATGCATTACCTTCGGCGCTACACAATAGTGTACAATGGAGAAATCTACAATTACATCGAATTAAAAGCAATGCTTGTGCAAAAGGGTTATTCTTTCGTCACAAGATCGGATACTGAAGTTTTGCTGGCAGCTTATGACTGCTTTAAAGAAAAATGTTTGGATCACCTGGATGGAATGTTTGCCTTTGCGCTTTGGGATGACGAAGAACAAATGCTATTCGCTGCGAGAGACAGGTTTGGAGAGAAACCGTTCTATTATGCCATCGATGAAAAAAAATTTTATTTCGCCTCCGAAAAAAAAGCTTTGTGGGCTGCAGGACTTGAAAGAAAAATCAATAATCCCCTCCTGTTAAACTGGCTCGTGCTGGGCTATACCCAAACCCCGCTCGATAAAACGATCACCTACCACCAGGATGCCTATTCGCTTCCCCCTGCCCATTACCTTACTTTAAGCGCAAACGGCGATGACTTCCATTTGCATGCTTACTGGGATTGCGATAAAGAAGCTAAAAACCCCATCAATGAAGAAACGGCGATAGAACGGTTTAAAGACCTCCTCTTGCTTTCTGTTGAAAGAAGGCTGCGTAGCGATGTAGGTTTCGGCACAAGCCTCAGCGGCGGAATAGACAGCTCGACCATCGTAGCGATGATCAGCGCGCTTAAGCCAAATGGCCAGGATCTAAAAACATTTTCTGCAGTCTTTCCAGGCTTCATGAAAGATGAGTCAGATTATATCAGGCTCATGACCGATGCTTACAAGGTCGGCAATTATACGGTAACACCCAACCCGGACGATCTCGTGCGCGATTTTGAGAAACTTTGTTACCACCAGGAAGAGCCGTTTTCATCGTCCAGCATTTATGCCCAATATAAAGTGTACGAACTGGCCAAACAGCATGACATAAAAGTGCTGCTTGATGGACAGGGAGCCGATGAGACCCTCGCAGGATACAACAAATATATTCCATGGTATTTACAGGAATTGCTGAGGAGGAAACCAACTGACATGTTCCGCGAGTTGAACGCACTGAGAAAAAATCATATTTCTTTTGATTGGGGATGTAAAAATTACCTGGCGGCCTGGTATCCTGCCCAGGTTCCGGGCTTCCTGGAGAAAAGAGAGGCAAGAAAATTATTGCGCCATCCTGATCTCAATAAAGAATTCAAAAAACAATATTTCGACCGGCAGAGTTTGTTCAAGCCCCTGGTGATCAAACTCAACGATATGCTCTATTTTAACAGCTGCCAGTCTGGCCTGGAAGAATTGCTTCGTTATGCCGACAGGAATTCCATGGCAAACGGCCGTGAAATACGCCTTCCTTTTCTAAATCATTCATTGGTGGAATTTGTTTTTTCGCTTCCTTCGTCATTCAAGATCCATGCAGGATGGACAAAATCGATCCTCAGGAAAACCATGCAGACTTCGCTGCCGGAACCGATTGTTTGGAGAAAGGAAAAGATCGGTTATGAGCCGCCGCAACGGTCCTGGATGGAAAATAAACTACTTGCAGACTACATACAGGAAGCCAGGAGAAAACTGGTCAGGGCGAATATCCTGACACCTGCCGTATTGAATAAAAAAATTCAGCCGCACGATGCACATGCGGCTGAAAATGATGATTGGCGTTACCTCGTAGCAGCGGGCTGCATGGGCTAAGGTTACTATTCAGATGCCTTCTTGTATTTTTCAACGACTTCCATTGTACCACTGTTATCCGTTTTAATAGTTGTCCAGTTTTTATCGTCTTCCAGTTTCACATAATATTCAATACTGGTATCTGTCGTTACTTCGGTAACTCCAAATACTTTTTGCGCAGGAAATTTTTTCCGGAGTTTGCAAAGAATATTGGCTGGCAAATGTTCTTCGTAAAAATAGCGTGTGGCGCTGACGAAATTGCCATCCTTATCGTAAGTGATCCTTTCCCTGATTCCGACAGATAGAAAGTTAACCACGTAATTGTCTGTAAACTCCTGCCAGTTTACCTGTTCAGCCTTGGGAAAGGCTGCGTTGAACGATTTTAATACTTTTTCATTGACTTCGGCGGCTTTGGCTTGCAAACCCAGTCCAGCAAACAATATGCTGATCGTGGCGATGATGAGGCTTTTTTTCATGGCTATACATTTAAAGATAAAAAATTGATTTGTGCATATAAATGTATTTACAAGCGTGAGTGAAGTCAAGCCAAACTACACATCCGGTAAATTTTTCTGAGCCTGTAAAATCCCGGAATTGGAATTTGAAACCGAAGCAGTGAAAAAAAGGATTGAAACCACACAATCCGGTCTCTAATATGCAAATCCGTATTTTCCAAACGGGGTTAAGTTTTTGTTAAACTGGAATAGCGGAATCGGGCTTCCCTTTTTCTGCCTTCTAAAACAAGTTTTTGGAGCCATGTTATGATAATAGATTCAATTTCTCATCTTTGCTGCTTAATAAAAGACCAGGCACATGAAATTTGCTACAAAACTGATTCACGCGGGCATAGAACCAGACCCGTCGACCGGGGCCATCATGACACCAATATACCAGACATCTACATACGTTCAGCAGGCCCCGGGACAGAATAAGGGCTACGAGTACGCGCGTTCACAAAATCCAACACGAAAAGTATTGGAAGATTCGTTGGCCGCTATTGAAAACGGCAAATATGGACTCTGCTTTAGCAGCGGCGTCGCGGCAACAGATGCAGTGATCAAATTGCTGGACCCGGGCGACGAGGTTATTGCGGCCAATGACATGTATGGCGGTACATACCGTCTGTTCTCGAAAATTTTTGAAAAATTTGGTATACGGTTTCATTATGTCAATATGCAGGACGCAAACCAGGTCAAGCCCTATATCAACAACCGGACAAAATTGATCTGGATGGAAACGCCCACCAATCCATTAATGAACATTGTGGACATCCGGGCTGTTGCTGACATTGCAAAATCAAATCATATCATGGTTTGCGTTGACAACACGTTTGCCTCGCCCTACCTGCAAAACCCGCTTGACCTCGGCGCGGATATCGTTATGCACTCGGCCACCAAATATCTTGGAGGCCATAGTGACCTGATCCATGGCTGCCTTGTGATGAATGATCAAGACCTGCGCGAAAAATTATACTTTATTCAGAAAAGTTGCGGCGCCGTGCCGGGACCTATGGATTGCTTTCTTGTGCTCAGGGGCCTTAAAACCCTTGCTGTCCGAATGCAAAGGCATTGTGAAAACGGAGAAAAAATCGCGCATTTTTTATCAAACCATCCAAAAATAAAAAAAGTCTACTGGTGCGGATTTACGAATCATCCATCTTATGCCATTGCAAAAAAGCAAATGCGTGGTTTCGGAGGCATGATGAGCTTTGAGCTCAGTGACGAAAGAGAGGAAGAAGCAAAAAGAGTATTGTCCTCGACCAAATTATTTGCGCTGGCTGAAAGTCTCGGGGGCGTTGAGTCCTTGATTAACCATCCTGCATCAATGACCCATGCCTCCATACCCCGTGATGAAAGGATGAAAAATGGACTGAGCGATGCGCTCATCCGGCTCAGTGTTGGCATTGAAGACGTAGACGATCTGATCGAAGATTTGACACAGGCCATTGGATAATTTTTGACTACATGAACAGCGGCCTACAGGAATTTCTTGACAGGAAGGTGGAAGAATACAATCGCCCTTCTTTTATTTTGCGCGATCCGGTCAGCATTCCCCACCGGTTCCGAAATACCGCTGACATAGAGATCGCCGGGTTCTTTGCTGCCATTTTTTCCTGGGGTAATCGCATCACCATTATTCAAAAGACGATGGCCCTGATGCAATTGATGGACCATGCGCCACATGAATTCATATTGAAGCACCGGGAAAAGGACTTGAAAAAACTCATGGGATTTAAGCACAGGACATTTAAAGATATTGACCTGTTTTATTTTATTCGATTTTTACGATTTCATTATCAGCAGCATCAATCATTGGAAGATGCCTTTCTGTTACATGACCAACAGAAGATGCTTCCCGGGAGCATATGGGCGGAGAGTGCATTAAATGCATTTCATCAATATTTTTTTTCTCTGCAGGACGCACCCCCGCGCACTTTCAAACATATTGCTTCGCCGGGAAAAAATTCAACCTGCAAACGATTGAATATGTACCTCCGCTGGATGGTCAGGAAAGATAGAAAAGGCGTTGATTTCGGTATCTGGAAACGCATTTCACCTGCAAACCTCGTCTGCCCGATCGACCTGCACGTTGCCCGGGTGGCCAAAAAATTCGGACTCCTGAGCAGGCAGCAAACCGACTGGCCCGCGGCATTGGAATTAACGGGCCATTTGCGTAATTTGGATAAGGACGATCCGGTTAAATATGATTTTGCTTTGTTCGGCCTGGGGGTAATTGAACATTTTTAATCATTCCAATGGACAATGCAGCATTGATCAAAGCTTATTTGCACAATGAACTGGGCATTAAAAGCCCCGATCATCCAACTATGGAGGAATTGACGGCGGCTCTCGCTGGATATATCAATCACTTGGTCAGCACTGATTTTGAACAGCTGCTGAGGCTCCTATACCGGATCGATGTAAACGAGAACAAGCTGAGGCATATGCTGAAAGAAAATAAAGGTCGGGAAGCAGGTGAATTGATTGCGTCATTGATCATAGAAAGACAGATCCTGAAAATAAAAACCCGGGAACAATTCAAATCGCCAGGCGGTCACACTGATGAAGAAAACTGGTGACAGTAATCAGAAGGTAATATCTTTTACTTTTTCCTTGTCCTCTTTTTCTTTTTTCAAATCAAACATAGTACCGAATACCCGGTCCCAGATCGTCGTGCTCACACCAAAACCCCTGTGGTCATCCTTATAATGATGAAGGTGGTGGTTGCGCCATAACGGCTTCATCCACCTGACCGGAGGGTTCCAGGCATGAATGGCGTAATGCATGCTGCCGTATAAAAGATAGCCAAGCATGAATCCCGGGAAAAACATAAAGGCGTTATGGCCCATAATAAAGTAAAAGACAGAAAAAATCAGCGAAGCAATGATCAGGCTTGGAACCGGGGGCATGAAAAGCCGTTCCCTGTCTCTGGGAAAATGATGGTGATTGCCATGCATGATGTAAATGAACTTTTTGGCTCTTTCACTGTCAGCCACCCAATGGAAGGCAAACCGGTGCATCAAATACTCAAAAAAGGTCCAAAAGAACATCCCACCCAAAAAAACAAGGGCAACGGTAGTGATCCTATAATCCAGGGTAGTATTGCTAAAATAAAGGAAATAGATAATAATAGGCAGGTATATGCCCCAGATCACCAGGGGATGCGTTTTGGTGAGCATTTCCAGGTAGTGATTCCTAAATAACTGGGCCTGTCCCTTATTATGTATTTTTTCGAATTTCATGTCCTCGATCCTAGGTATCTGGTCTACAAAAATACAAAGAACTGTAATAATACGTGAAAATCATTCATAATGCAATTGGAATCTTTTAAGGTCAGGCAAATGCTTTCTCTTCCGGTGCAGTTCATACCGGTAGACAATGTTTCCCAGTTCTTTAAAAAAGGGATAACCGGTTTCTTCATACTCATATTTGTCATCATTCAGCACTCCATCCCGGTTCACGTAGATGACCGCGCTTAGCATAAAATCCACTTTATTTTTGAAATCCGCTACATAGGCAACATCCGTTAAAAACCCGTAGGACCATCCGGGCTTGTTGAATATCCTGATATTGGATGGGATGGGTGTTCGGCCCGATTTAAACAAAAAAAACTTGGTGTAACTGTTAAAATATTCCGAAGTATCATACCGGGGATGCTTACTCTCAGACGGGTATTCAGACATATATTGATAAAGAAAACGATAGTCGTCCTCATTTAATGCGAACCTGCTTACCGTAGGCACAGATTCCGGGAACAAGACGGACTGCAATATTTTTTGAAGGTCTTGCAACGGAATATTATTGTGGCGGGTGAAATTCATGGGTTCCTGTACCAGCGAATCCCTGGAATCGAGATGCGCGTGGCCAATCAATACCTTTTTGCTAAAATCAAATGGCAGATCGCTATAAGCAGCAGGTTGTTCGTACAACAATTTTCCCTTGTGCACAAACCTGATGGGATTGGTATGCCGGTTTTGATCTTCATCCATCGGCACAAAACGGCGGGTAATGCGGATATCGCGGTACCCCATTTCCCAAAGCCGCCGGTTGATCTGGGCCTGTCCAAGTAATTCATACAAGCGGTTGTAAGCGTCATTGTCGCTCACCAGGAATATCTTCCGGATGTACTGTGCAAGGGAAGGGAGCCCGTCTGCCGAACTTGAATCCCGCCAGCATTTTTCCTGTCCTGCATAAGCGCTATCCGTCAGCATGCTACTGTATCTGTCGATGCCGTAGCGCTTCAGGGAGTTTATTTTTTCCATTGCAAGAAAGGCAAGCGGCATCTTGACGGTAGATGCAGGATTGAAATAATCATCCCGGTTCACACGGTAATAGAAATGTTGAAAATGGGGCTGGCCATGCTTATCCCTGTTAATCCTTGTATATATGATTTGATAACGAAAGGAATCCGGGTGCTGTAGTATGGTTTTAAGTTGCGCTGATCCCTGGTTCCATAGCAAATCTTTCAGAAATTGGTCTGTGCGGGTTTGAGCCCCAACGCAAGACATGTCATGGTCAAAAAAAAGGTTGCTAATTTTTTCATTAAGCATACAATTTACCAGATTTCAAGATTGTAGCGTTCAATGACCAGGTGAATATTCCTTTATCTTTGATCCCAATCTGAACTATTTAATTGGATTATCATGAAACTGGTTTCCTACCTCAAAGATGAGCACGATCAATTGGCACTGTACCTGGATGGATTGCTGTTCGACATGGAATTCATTCATCCCGATCTGCCCAATACCATGGGCATGTTTCTGAATTATTGGGAAGACTGTTTCCCTATGGCCAGGGGAGGCGAAATTTCAATTATGGACGGGAAAATTTCAAAAGGCAAGGGCGTTCCTTACGATACCGTTTCCATTTTATCTCCCATCCCTTTCCCCACATCCTGCCGCGACGGCTATGCCTTTCGGCAACATGTAGCCGCAGCCCGGCGCAACCGGAACCTGCCGATGATTGCAGCATTCGACGAATATCCTGTTTTTTATTTTACCAATCATCACAGCGTGACGGGCCCCGGTGAAATCCGGTGCATGCCGGATCATTTGTACGCCCTGGATTTTGAACTGGAAGCGGCGATCGTAATCTGCAAGCATGGTCGAAATGTGCGGGCTGAACACGCCGACGAATGTATAGGCGGATTAATGATCATGAATGATTTCAGCGCCCGTCAATTGCAAATGGAAGAAATGCTTCTGAATCTTGGCCCGGCCAAAGGAAAGGATTTCGCTACTGCATTGGGCCCCTGGCTGGTGACTCTGGATGAACTTGAACCTTATGCTGTCCCCTGCAAGGACGGGCATGTTGGAAAGCAATGGAACTTACGCATGCAATGCAAGATATCTGGAAAACAGGTCAGCGATGGAAATCTTTCGGATATGGACTGGACCTTTGCCGAGATCATCGAAAGAGCCTCTTATGGTGTTGACCTGTATCCCGGAGACATCATCGGTAGCGGGACCGTTGGAACGGGATGCTTCTTAGAATTGAACGGAACGGGGAAACTTCAGGACCCTGCGTATGCTGAGCAATGGCTCCAGAAAGGCGATGAGGTGGAGCTGGAGATCGAGGGACTCGGACAATTGCACAATACCATCATAAGAGAACCTGATGATTTTTCTATCCTTTCAAAAAAGAAATCCATCTAAACAATTAACTATTTCATGATATTGGACCTGGATCATTTATCATTGACTGAACGACAGCATTATCTTCAGTCAGCCATCGCGCCACGTCCCATTTGCTTTGCGAGTACTATGGACAAAAATGGCGTGGTTAACCTCAGTCCATTTAGTTTTTTTAATCTCTTTTCGATCCAGCCTCCCATTGTCATATTTTCCCCTTCCCGCCGGGTTCGGGACAATACCGTTAAACATACTTTGGAAAATATCCTGGACACGCCTGAACTGGTGATCCATATTGTCGACTACGACATGATTCATCAAACCAGCCTGTCGAGTTGTGATTACCCACGCGGCGTCAATGAATTCATCAAGGCCGGTTTCACCGCCGAGCCGGCAACCCTGGTAAAGCCGCCCATGGTAAAAGAAAGCAAATTCAAGATGGAATGCAAAGTCATTGAGGTAAAGGCACTCGGTCACGAAGCCGGAGCCGGAAACCTGGTGATTTGTGAAATATTGCGCATACACGTGGACGAGAGCATCCTGGATGGAAGCAATCACATTGACCAGCTGAAACTGCAGCAGGTGGCCAGGCTGGGAGGAGATTGGTATTGTAGAGTGGATGCATCCAATCTTTTTTCAGTAGCAAAACCCAATACCGCCCTCGGAATCGGCGTAGACGCACTTCCCCAGCCACTGCGGGACAGCCGGATACTCAGCGGAAACGACCTGGGTCAGTTGGCCAATGTGCATGAGATTCCTGTCATTGATCCTGCGTTTGAAGATGAACGGCTTAAAACAATCTTTCAATACTATTCCGTCAATCCCGAAGAAATGGAGAAAGAGCTGCATATTTATGCAAAGGAATTATTGGGCGAAGGCAGGGTCGGGAATGCATGGCAGGTATTGTTGGCGCTGTAAGCTGATGAGGAAATTTTATTCAGTATTTGTTTGGTAAAATCTGCAAAAGAGAAAATTTTTTTTTGCATAAACAGATATTCTACGATGCCTGTTCCCTGTTTTTTGCAAGCGCCAATAACAGCCGGTTCGGAAATCCGGTAAATAATGGACTTGTGATAATCGTCAATGCACCAGGGCAAAAACCAATTTGGGATGGTCTCTCTCCGGAGATATTTTTGACCTAAAAAAGAAGACCCAAGCATGACGACCCATACCAAATTCGTGAGAAAAGATACCTGGTGCACACTGGAAATTTTCTGGAACAGCCATAGGCAACTGCATTTTGTGCGTCCTGCCAATTCGAAGATCAGGGTGAAATATGGACCGGGATGGTTTTCAGCGATCAGCCAGTTGCAAATGCTTGACGGAACACTACGCAAAACCCTGACGGTTGGCCGGTGGTCGGTATTTATGGCAAAGGTCCAGATCAACTCAAGTACAGAAGATTATATCAGCTACACATGTTGATTCCTTATTTCTAATTCCTTATTTCCTATTACCTTTGCAGCAATTTTGAAAAAGCGATTCTCGCATGAGTACAAACCATTTGTCAGAACAGGAGATCATCAGAAGGGAAAAATTGGTGGAGCTGCAAAAACTGGAGATCGACCCCTATCCTGCAGCCCTATATCCCGTCAATTCCTACGCGTCTGTTATCAAGGCAAATTATAGGGGTGAAGAAAACAAGGCTGATTTTGCAGCGGTATGTGTTGCCGGCAGGATCATGAGCATCCGGGATATGGGCAAAGCCTCTTTTGCCGTCATACAGGACAGCACGGGAAGGATTCAATTGTATATCAAGCGCGATGAGATATGCCCGGGAGAGGATAAGACGTTGTACGATAAAGTCTGGAAACATCTGTGCGATATTGGCGATATTATTGGTGTGAAGGGATTTGTCTTTACTACGAAAACCGGGGAAACATCCATTCATGCTTTAGAGTTGAATTTTCTGGCCAAGGCGCTGAGACCGCTGCCCGTTGTGAAAGAAAAAGAAGGTGAAACTTTTGATGCGGTCACTGATCCTGAATTCCGGTACAGGCAGCGTTATGCCGACCTGATTGTAAATCCCCAGGTGAAAGACACATTTATCCGGCGGACCAGGATGGTCAACGCCATCCGTGATTTCCTCAATGAAAGAGGTGCTCTGGAAGTAGACACACCCGTTCTTCAAAGCATACCCGGTGGTGCAGCGGCCCGTCCCTTCATTACCCACCACAATGCGCTTGATATGCCCTTTTATCTTCGCGTCGCGAACGAACTTTACCTAAAAAGGCTGATCGTTGGCGGGTTTGATTGGGTATACGAGTTCAGCCGCAATTTCAGGAACGAAGGAATGGACAGGACGCATAACCCCGAGTTCACGATCCTCGAATTCTATGTGGCTTACAAGGATTATTTCTGGATGATGGAAACCACGGAACAGTTGCTCGAAAAGGCTGCCCTGGCAACAAATGAGGGAACACTGGTAAAAGTGGGGGACAGAGAAATTGATTTTAAAGCGCCCTTCAAACGGATCAGCATTTATGAAGCCATTCTTGAAAATACAGGTATTGATATCAGTGATATGGACGAAGGGATGTTAAGGGCTGTCTGCGCACAATTGAATATCCATATCGAACCCTCTATGGGAAGGGGAAAATTGATCGATGAGATATTTGGAGCAACATCGGAACACCAATTCATCCAACCCACATTTATCATCGATTATCCGGTCGAGATGAGTCCGCTGACCAAACGGCATCGCAGCAAACCTGGTCTGGTGGAGCGTTTCGAGCTTATGATCAATGGGAAGGAAATCGCAAACGCATATACTGAATTGAATGATCCGGTCGACCAGCGCGAGCGTTTCGAAGAGCAGGTCAAGCTCATGCAGAGAGGTGACGAGGAGGCCATGTTTATCGACAATGATTTCCTCAGGGCACTGGAATATGGCATGCCGCCAACTGCAGGTATCGGTATCGGCATTGATCGGTTGTGCATGCTCCTGACCAATCAATTGTCGATCCAGGACGTGTTGCTGTTTCCCCAAATGCGGCCCGAAAACCCCCAATAGCCAATTCGCAGATCCGCATATATGCACATTCGCACATTCTTCATTGTTCTCTTCTGAAGATTCGTTATATTTAATTGTACTAAAAACGATTGCACTATGAATAATTCATCAATCGCCAGGATTGGTACAATTCTGTACGCCCTGGTAATCGGTTTTTTTGGTATTAATCATTTTCTTAACGCTTCCGGCATGGCGGGCATGTTACCCTCTTTCTTTCATGGTGCGGTATTTTGGGTATACCTCACTGGTGCCGCGCTGATCCTGGCAGCGATTTCATTCATCATTGGTAAACAGACCCGCATCGCAGGATTGCTACTGGCGGTATTCCTTCTCATTATTGTCGTGAGCATTCATTTGCCTGCCGTCATGAATGCACCGGATGAAGCAGCTTCAAGGTTCCCCATGACCAATCTCATCAAAGACACCGGACTGGCTGCTGCGGCCCTTATGATTGCGGGAAAGGGAACTGGAAGTTAAGCGGGCTGGTCTTCATTAAACCCTATGGCGACTATAAGAACAGATCCATCATTAACTTTTGATCAGGATTTACGGCGTATTTTGTCAAATCCGAAATGCCTTCTTTCAGCAAAACATCTTCGTCAATAAAAAACTGGCCGCTTATCTCAAACGAGGGTTTTTGCAAGATATAAAATGCCGCATCCGCTACGATTTCGGTTGTACGGCTCCGTTGCATCAGGAAGTCACCCCCCAGCAAATTTTTTACGGCTGCCGTAGCGATGGTCGTTTTGGGCCAGAGTGCATTGACTGCGATCCGGTATTGTTTTAATTCTTCTGCCAGGCCCAGCACGATCATGCTCATTCCGTACTTGCTTAGGGTATAGGCAAGATGGCGCGAAAACCATTCCGGGTTCATGTTCAAAGGCGGCGAAAGATTCAGGATATGTGGGTTATGCGCTTTTTTAAGATAGGGAATGCAGGACTGGCTCATGAAAAAAGTACCGCGCACATTGATACCCTGCAAAAGGTCAAACCGTTTGGGTTCTATTTGTTCTGTGGGAGACAAATTGATGGCGCTGGCATTATTGATCAGGATATCAATTCCTCCGAATGTATTGGCTGTTGTTTCGGCAATTTTCCGAATGCTATCTTCAAAACGGATATCACCCTGCAGGGGAAGTACTTTTCCCGGCCCCGCCCTGGCAATTTCTTCGGCTGCAGTATAGATGGTCCCTTCCAGTTTAGGGTTTGGTTCTGCAGTTTTGCTTGCTATGGCGATATTAGCGCCCTCTTTTGCAAGCCTGATGGCGATGGCCTTTCCAATGCCCCTGCTGCCACCCGTTATCAGTACCGTTTTATTTTCAAAAAGCATGGTTATGAATGTCTTTGCTCCGGCTCAATTTAGGAGAATTAATCCGGCATCCAAAAAATTTGAGGGTTTGTACAGTTGAGAGCTCGTAGTTATACTAAATGAATGGTAAAAAGTGAACGATGGGGATTGGGCAATAATGCTCTTGCCTGGCGTCAGGACATTTGTATGTTTACATAGTCAAGTATGAATGATTCAAGGATTTGAAATTCAATACCCGTAGAAAAACCAAGTCAACCAATCCTTTGAAAAACACTATATCCAAGTGTCGAAAAACCAATCCAGAATCCTGTATCAATCACGACTGACGTTTTAAGATCCAAAATCCATGTTACTACCGTCCTAAAAGAAGTGCAACTAAAATTTGTACCTATTGATGGCCACTAATTGCTGGTTAAGTTAAAGTACAAAAAAATTGAAGGCTCCGGATACGCTCCGGAGCCTTCATCCTTTTAGTGAATGCCCCTTCTGACCATTTTCTATTTTCTGCTCTCTATTCACTATTCACCAATACTGATATCCAAGCAAATTCGCCAATTGCAACTTTGCCAGACACAGCTGGTATTCGTATTGTAATCGGGTAAATTCTGCCCTCTGGAGGTTCGTGCTGGCATTCGTCAAGTCAAGGTTGGTAGCGACCCCGTTTTTGAACCGGCTGCCGGTAATTTCCTGTGCTACCCTGTTTTGAGTAATCTGTCCGGCCGTATTTTGAATTCGGTCAATGTTCGACTGAATATCCGTCAAAGCCTGGCTTATGTCTCTCTTGTAGTTATTGTTCAATGTTTCGATAGCCAGTTGATTTTGTTTCACATTGGTCTCGGCTAATTTTATCTGTTGCTTCGTGCGGCCGCCATTGTAAATAGGTACGACCAGGCTGACGCCGGCGTTATAATTAAAACGCGGATCATTGACCAGTGGCACATAGTTGTTTTTTACGCCCACATTGGCGCCCAGGTTCACGGATGGCCTGTTGGTCAGTTTGGTGATACCCAATTCATCCTGGGATTCCTTGATCCTGTCCTTGGCGAGAAGAAAATCAGGATTATTGATTTGCGCTTCAGTAAGCGCATCTGATAGGGCTTTGAGCGGAAGGTCAAAATCAAATCCGGCTCCCTGCATCGTGGTATCACCTGTGGTATAGGCCAGGAGATTGACCTGCTTTTGCAACGTATTTTGCAAGTCGAGTTTCCGGTTGATCTCGATATCAACCTGCGCCTGGATATTGAGCAGATCGATCCTGATGGCATCGCCGTTCTTCAATTTACTTTCTATGATTTTCTTATTGTCGTTCAGGAAGGCAATGACACTGTCCTGGATGCTGATCGATTTTTGAAAATAAATAATATTGTAATAGATGGTGCCTACCTGCAAGGCAAGCGTGCTCTTGTTGTAATCTATGTTGTGTTTCGAATACTGTAGCGCTGTTTTTGCCTTTTCAATATTTGCTTTTAAACGCCCGAAGTCAACCAACGTATAAGACCCGCCAATAGAAGCGCCATAATTGTGGACGGCGGCAAACTGGAAATCTTCAACGGCTCCCCCCGGACCGACCGGGAATGGCAATACGATCTTCGGTTGTACATAATTGTAAGAAGCTTCGCCCTGAACGCTAGGCAGGTTATTGAGTTGTGTCAATTGCAAACGCTCCTGGGCCGAATTGGCCGCATTCTGAGCTTCCCTGATATTGGGGAAATAACCGAATGAGCGATTGATCAATCCTTTCAGTTCATTGCTCACCTGAGTCTGCGCATAAGAACAAACTGTGGCAACCAAGGCAATACTAAATATGAATATCTTTTTCATCAATGTTGTTTTAATGTTGTTTTTAATGCGCCTCCGCCATTGCGAGCTTGGCTGCCATTTTATCCGCCTGGGGTTGTTTTTTTGTTTTTAAGAATATGACCAGGGGGATCACCGCAATGAAAAAAAACGTGACCAACCTGAACGTGTCCAGATATGAAAGGTAGTAGGCCTGGCGGTCAACCTCATTGCTGACCATCGCATAAGCCCTGGTGGTCGCGCTGGTTACATCAATGCCGGTCTTGGCAACGAAATTCTGCGCCATGCTGTTGGCATGGCTCGTGAATACCGCTGCTCCCTGTGTAAGATTGGTCACCAGGTCGGTCCTGTGCTGCGCGTACCGTTGAGCAATAAAATTATTCGCCAGCGCGATGCCGAATGCGCCACCCAGTTGCCTGATCATATTATTCAACGCAATGCCGGATGCGTAGTCCTTGGGTTTCAACCCTGCAACGGCCTGATTGATCAGGGGCAATTGGACCATCGAAATGCCAAATGCACGGAGTGCCAATGGAAAAAAGAAAGCCCATTTGCCCACATCAGGGCTTACTCTCGACGTAAGCCAGGAATACGCGGCAAACAACAAAAATCCTGTCGTGATCAACGGTACAGATGGAAATCCTTTTGACATAGCCCTGCCGATGATGGGCATCATCACCACGCCGATCAGCGTGGGCGGCAGCAGAGACAATCCTGTTTCATATGCCGAATAGCCCAAAACCCTTTGTGCCAGGACAGGATATACGAAAACTGATGTAAACAATCCTACCCCAATCACAAACGTGAAAATGGTGGTGAAAGCCAGGTTCCTGTTGTTCAGGACCCTCAGGTTCACAGCAGGGTTTTTTATTTTTAGTTCATAATATATGAAACCGATCATTCCGATACCCGCGATGATGCTGCAGATCCGGATGGAACTGCTGCTGAACCAGTCTTCAGCTTGCCCTCTCTCCAAAACATACTGCAGGCACCCGATGCCGGCAGCGAGCAGGGCGATACCTGTGTAATCAATATGAATGCGCTCTTTGTTTTTGCCCTCATTGGGCTTTTTATCAATAAAAGTATAGGTGAGTATGCTGGCAACGATCCCGATGGGAATATTGATCATGAATATCATCGGCCAGCTCATGTGCTCTATGATATAGCCGCCAAGTGTAGGGCCCAGCGTGGGGCCAAGCACAATGCCCATGCCGAACAGACCGGAAGCAATGGGCCTGTCCTTGGGCTCGAATGCATCGAACAGGATGGACTGCGAGGTCGACAGCAAGGCGCCGCCGCCTACTCCCTGAACAAACCTCCAGACGATGATTTCAACCAGGCTGGAAGACTCTGCACACATGTAGGAAGCCGCCGTAAAGATCAGCATCGACGCGAGATAATAATTCTTGCGACCAAAGTATTCTGCAAGAAATCCGGTGAGTGGAATGATGATGACGTTTGCAATGGCATATGAAGTGATCACCCAGCTCATGTCCTCAATGCTTACGCCGAGGCTTCCGGCCATGTCGTTCAATGCCACATTGACGATGGAAGTGTCTACAAGCTCCATCACTGCAGCAGAAACAGTAGTTATTACGATGATAAATTTTGCAAAGCCTCTGGCAGACATATACAACTAAATTATTTTGTGGGTACGACAACATCAACACTCAATCCGGCCCGCAGGATATTCTTGTAATCATTTACATGGTTGATGCTGAGTTTCACAGGAACCCGCTGGGTAACTTTTACAAAATTGCCGCTGGCATTATCCGGGGGTAGCAGGGAAAAGCGGGCACCGGTAGCATCGCTAAGGCTGGTAATGTTGCCACTGAGTTTGAGGTCAGGATATGCATCCATGGTAATCTCAACGGGCATGCCTTCATGAAATCTTTTGATTTGTGTCTCCTTGAAATTCGCGACAACCCAGTAGGCGGTATCATTCACAATAGAAAATAGTGGGGTACCGGCCTGCACAAACTGGCCTTCCGTAACATTGCGCTTGCCGATCCTGCCCGGCGTGGGTGCAAAAATTTTTGTATAAGAGAGTTTCAGCTTCAGTTGCTGAATGGAAGCCTGTTTACTGGCCAGGTTCGCTTCAGTCTTGTTGATGGTCGATTGTAAAATAGCGATACGGGTTTGTGCCGTACCCAGATCGCTCTGGCTGTTGCTGAATTGCTGCGAAGCCTGTTCCATCGCATACCGGCTATCGTTGAGTTGCTTGCGGGTTATCGCCTGATCGTCGAACAAATGCTGGTTCCTTTCATAATCTTCTTTTGCCTGTTGCACTTTCACATCATTCAAATCAATATTTCCTTTATTTACTTTTAAGGAAACGATTGCGTTATTGAGTCCTGCGCGGGCATTCGCAATATCCGCTTCAGCGGCCTGGTAATCTGCTTCCATTTGCACCAACTGCGATTGGAGCTCATCGTCATCGAGTTCTACGAGCAATTGTCCTGCTTTTACTGAATCGTAATCATTTACTGCGATATGTTTCACATAACCCGAGACCCTCGGGAGAACCGGCGTAATCTGTGTTTCTACCTGTGCATTGTCGGTGGTTTCGTGGTTGATCGCAAATACGATCTTGTTGTAAGCAAAAAGGCCTCCGGCGATCAGCACGATAGCTACGATGATGATGCGCAGGGGGGATTTTTTCTTTTTTTCCGGAATAACCTGATTTTCCATGTCTGTTTTAATTAGCGTTCTTGTTGATGAGTTTGCTGTTTTTATTTAATCAGGTGATTGGCCATTAACTGTTTTAGATGATCAATCACTCTTTTTCTGAAAATAGGATCATCGTAAGGAACATAACCTTCTTCCCTGTTGATGAATTTGTTGCAAAATTTTTTTGATTGCAGTACCTGGTGAATGGTGCCTACGAGGGTCCCTACGGTGAGTTCGGGGTCGACTTTTTTAAAATCACCCTTCTTTATTCCTGCTTCAATAATACCTCTGATGATAAGTGAATTCGGGTAAATGAGGTTAATAATAACATTTTGCAGCAGCTCTCTTTTACTTAGCATCAGCTCCTGGTGAATAACCCGATGAAACTGCCGGTGCGAAAAAAGCCTGTTCACATACGTCTCAATGATCTGGTTGATTTTATCAATCGAAGAAAGAGACTTGTCATTGGCAATTTCATCCAAAACACCCCGGGTGGCAGCAGCCTTGGTTTCTACCATGCTTTCAAACAATTTCTCCTTGGTGCCGAAATAATAATTGATCATGGCTACATTCACATCGGCTGCAGCTGCAAGATCACGGATGGATGTGCCTTCAAAGCCCTTTAAGGCAAAAAGCTCCATCGATTTATTGATAATATGCTCTTTTTTATCTGTCATATTGCCCTCCATTTCCTGAATGGAAGGGCAAAATTAAACAAATGTTTGAATTAAACAAACGTTTAATTGAGGGATTTTTAGGGAGAAATACGTTTTTATACCCGATGGTAATCCTTAGGCTAAATCCAAAAACGGCTTATTTTTCAGAATTCCTTCAATCTGCTCCATAACAGGCTCCGTGAGCAACGGCAATACCTCAAGCGCTTTGAGGTTTTCCAGTAATTGTTCTTTTTTAGTTGCCCCCAGAATGGCCGTGGTGACATGCGGATTCCTGATGCACCAGGCAATGGCGAGGGAGGCCAGGGTAACATTCATTTTATCAGCAAGCGCTGATAACTCCTTCACTTTTTTTGTCCTGTCCTCCTGCAGCCAGCGATCCCTCAGCCATTCAAATCCTTTGATGGCAAAACGGGAGTCTGCAGGCAGGCCCTCATTGTACTTTCCCGTAAGAAAACCGGCTGCCAGGGGACTCCAGATGGTTGTACCCAGACCGGTATTTTTATATACCGGCAGGTAGTCCAGTTCGACCTTATACCGCTCAAACATATTGTATTGAGGCTGTTCCATCGTGGGGCCCATCAGATGATATTGCTGGGCAACCCGGTGGGCTTCCATGATCTCCGCCGCGCTCCATTGACTGGTGCCCCAGTATAAAATTTTGCCCTGCTGGATCAAGGTGTTCATTGTCCACACAACTTCCTCGATCGGCACCGCGGGATCGGGCCTGTGACAAAAATACAGATCGAGATACTCCACCTGCAAACGAACCAGCGCTTCCTGGCAGGCTTCAACGATATGCTTACGACTCAGTCCCGTTTGATTGGGTTTGTTCTGTTTACCCCTCCATCCAAAATAGACCTTGGAAGAAACGACGTATGAACTCCGTTCCCAGTTTTTTTTCTTCAAAACCCTTCCCATCATTTTTTCACTTTCCCCCAATGCGTAGGCTTCTGCATTGTCAAAAAAATTCACGCCCGCATCATAAGCAATCCCCATTAATTCATCTGCCATGCCATCTTCGATCTGCTTGTGAAAGGTAACCCAACTGCCAAAGGACAAAATGCTTAATTGTAGGCCTGATCTTCCGAGATAACGATATTCCATGATGAATTAATTTTTTATTTAGGCAATACCTTTTCAGGAAATCCATAAGGGCCGGTAATATGGAAAATGGTATAGCCGCTGAAATCCTGCGGAGCTTCAAAGCCCGTTCCATAAATAATTGTTCCTCCTTTCTTGTAAATGCGCACCGGCTTATCGGTATAAAATTTTTCAGCCTTCTGGTCCCACCACAATTCCTGGCAGCGCAGGGTGTCCCCCTTGAGTATATTCCTGACCACCACGCTGTCTTTCAGAAAAACTTTATTCTCCAATTCCTTCCAACGGCCATACAGGGCATCCATCTGGCTTTCAATGGCCATGGAATCATTGAAAAAATCGACATGCAAGGTCTTCGGGAATTCAACATAGGGCGAATCCATTTCACTGCGCAACATAAAGGGGGAGGTCAGTTTAGCTTTGATTTTCGCATCCTCGCTCATATAAGCCACGATCTGTCTGCCTTCATCGACGCTGTATTGTTTCTTACGAAACTGCGGCAGATCCTTTTCATTGTTTTCGCAACTGCCAAAAAAAATACAGGCCAGGATCATCCAGTTTGCAAAGAAAAAATATTTCTTATGTTGTCGGCTCATCTCGTGGTTTTATCCAGGTTGTATTCACTGATCACATACAATCCTTTAAATATTAAATCCGGATCTGCAAATATCTTTTTTTTCAGGAACCGGGTGAAATGAGCGGCATCGCCGCCGCTCAACAGCGCGTTAAAGTTGTCATATTTCTCTTCATAGGCTTCAATGATTCCGTCGATTTCTTTGGCCATACCCAGGATCACGCCGCTGAGGATATTGGTTTTTGTGTCATATCCCACCAGCGGGAAATTCCAGGTTGCGTGAACCAGCGGCAATTTAGCCGTGAAAGTATTCAATGATTTGAAACGCATTTCCATGCCGGGAGAAATACCACCACCCATAAATTCCTGGTACTTGTTGACGAAGTTATAGGTGATTGCGGAACCCAATCCGATGACCAGGTTATTTTTTCCGGGGAACAACTCCGCCGCAGCCACCACCAGCGCAAGCCTGTCTGCTCCGATCGAAGAAGGTTTACCGACGGGGGTAGTAATCGGCACCCTGGACAAGTGATCCAGTTTGTGAAATCTGGTCGACTGTACAAGGAACTGCTCAATCTCCGAGCTGTGATCTATGACCGAAGATAGAATTGATTTCGCTGGTTTGTATTGCTGAATGAGCTTCTTTACCGCATCCAAAGGGTCATTTTCCAACACAATCACCCGTTGAAGCTGATTGTTCTCGAAAATGGCTGCCTTCAGCCTGGTATTGCCAAAATCAAAACAAATGGTCATGAAATGTAAAATCTAAAATATAAAATGGAAAATGTAAAAGTGCCAATACAAATTACGCAAATAACATGGAGACCCCTTTACATTTTATATTTTACATTTTATATTTTACATTCCTCAGTCTTCGAATTCAAAAGAAGAAAGGTTTTTAAAATGACCGTTTAATTTTACTTTTTCCTTTAATGTTTCCATTTCGGCGATCACTGGAAGCACTTTGGCCAGGTGCCTTTTAAGGTATTCCTGTCTTTGCTCTTCACGGAAAAGTCCTAGTAGTTCATATTCTTCTTCCAGCGACAGGCCCGCATGATGTGCGATATCGTACGAGCTCAGATCAATGTCGGGCCTCATAAATTCCTTGGTTATGCGCAGCATGCGATGCAGATGCCTCAGTGCATTCACCACTTTCAGCATCAACTCCGGCTTACCTTTGTCTTCCAGGTTTTCAGGATAGTTGACAATGGCCCCGCTATACAATTTTTCCGGAATGGATTTGATGGTTTCCAAAATGCGGAAAACGATGGTACCCTCGGTCTTGATGTCCATTTCACCATTATCAGATATATTTACGATCTCTGTAATCTTGACCAGCGTACCCAATTCCGTCACCTTATTGTTTATGACCGCCGGAATTCCAAATGGCTTTGACTCTTTGTAACATTCATTGATCAGTTGTTTGTAGCGCGGCTCAAAAATATGCAGGTTCAGGCTTTCTCCTGGATACACGATGATGCCCAAAGGAAATATCGGGATGAAATTGGTCATTCGGCAAATTTAGCAAACCCGCTCTTTTTCACCTGCAATTTTGCGACTACATTTGATTCCAGAATGAATGACCATTTCCAACAGGCGCTCAACTCAAAAACCATATTGTCACGGATCCGGCAGGGGGATCAGCGCATGCTGGCCCGGGCCATTTCCTATATAGAGAATGAAACGCCCGGATACAGGGCGTTGCTCGAACACCTGGAACAAACCGGATCAGCACGCGTAGTCGGCATTACCGGCCCTCCCGGTGCTGGCAAAAGCACACTTGTCGACGCCCTGATTGGCCATTGGACCCAATCGGGAAAAAAAATAGCCGTGCTCTGCGTAGACCCATCCTCGCCCTTTCATTTTGGCGCGTTGCTGGGCGATCGGATCCGGATGAGCGAATGGTATAATCATCCCATGGTATTCATCAGATCCCTTGCCAGCCGTGGTTCTTTGGGAGGACTGAATCCGAAGATCATCGAGATCACCGACCTGATCAAGTCTGCTCCGTTCGATCTTATCGTCATCGAAACGGTAGGTGTTGGCCAGAATGAAGTGGAAATAGCGGGACTCGCTGAAACAACTGTGGTGGTACTGGTACCGGAAACGGGCGATGATATACAAGCCATGAAATCTGGCCTCCTGGAAATCGCGGATATTTTTGTTGTCAATAAAAGTGACCGTCCTGACGCCGACCGTTTCCTGCAGCACCTGCAATCGATCGCATGGTTTAATGAGGACCCGCTGAAAAAAAATCCCGTGATCCTGAAGACCATCGCCTCACAAAAACAGGGCATTGCCGAACTAGCAGAAAAAATTCTGGAACAGCAGCAATCCATTAACAACAATGAGCACAGAAGCAACATGTTCGCAGAAAAAGCTTATCAACTCATCATTCAGCAGCGCATGAAGGATATTGATAAGCAGGAACTGATCAAAAAGATCCGGGAGCAAATGAAAGAGCCCGCATTCAATCTTTACCAGTTCATTTCAAATTATTGATGTCCATTCAACCATGCTCCTGGTGATGAAAAGACGCCTGAATTCTTTTCCATAAATTTTTTAATTTAACGCCGAGCGGAACAATAGGCGCCTGCAGGAGACCATCATACCTTTTTCCCCTGCGCAAGTAGTATTTGGTGAGTGTACTTGAACTGATGCCCCATTTTTGTACGAATTGGAAATATCCTTTATTTTTTTTAATTCGGCCGGTAGATTTGGAGCCAAAATGGTAAACGCGGCTCTTACCCAATCCTTTAAACAATCGAATGCCCAGCATCCACAATTTCATAGAGAAATCGGGATCAGAATACATCCCGGGTGAGAACTCAACACTGTATCCACCGACCATATCCCATATATCCCTATGGACAATATTGGGCGGCCAGGTTGATCCCTGCCAGTCGTGAATAGAATAACCCGAAAATTCATGGAGCAATTTTTCTTCGTTGAATGAATGAATATCCCTCCCATAGTCGACGGCCAGCACACAGGGATTACCGTTATCCGCCGGTTCAATAGCCGTACCGGAAATAAAGAAATAGGGATGGCCGATCTGTTGAATCTCCCGGAGAAATTCCTGGTCCCAGCCCGGGCAGGCATACATATCATCATTCATATACAGGATATAATCTGCCGATACCAGTTCCCGGCCGACATTCAAGGCATAACAGATACCAATATTTTTTTCACTGAACGTATAGTCAATATCTTCCTGCGCCTGTATCCATTGCAGGGTGCCATCCCTGCTTTCATTAATGTGGACGATGACCTGGTGAGATAAATAAGAGTTCTTCCTGATGCTTTCAATGCACAGTTTCAAATAAGCCAGGTTGTTCCAGGTTGGAATCAATATCGAGAAAACAGGATTGTTTATCGACGCCCTCTTATTTTTTTGAACCGGTATATCGGCAATCATAGTACAGGCAAATTATGGGAATTTATCAAAGCTCGTCGAAATATCTTCCCATTTATATTCATACTTTTGATGCAATGGGTTAACACCTGCTTCGTTTATGGATCGACAATATATTCTGCAGACATTGATGAGTCAAAAAAAACTCAATAACTATCTAGAGATCGGGGTATTCAACGGGCATATATTTTTTCGCATCCGCAGCAATTTTAAGACTGCCGTGGACCCGGCATTTCAATTCGATAGGTGGAGAAAACTGGGTAAGACCATCCTGAATCCTTATAATATTTACAACAACTATTTTGAAAAAACGAGCGACGATTTCTTTCAGCAGGATGCGCCAAAACTATTCAGGCAAAAGAAAATAGAAATTGCCCTGATCGATGGCATGCACGAATATTCGTACGCCTTGCGGGATATTGAAAATACATTGTCGTATGCATCAGAGGATGTGGTGATCGTGGTTCATGACTGCAATCCGCAATCTCCTGAGGCAGAGGTTTCCTTTACGGCCTGGAAAGCGCGGAATTTTGAAGGTATATGGAATGGTGATGTCTGGAAGGCTATTTTACACCTGCGCTGTTTAAGAAATGACGTAAATGCTTTTGTTTTGGATTGCGATCATGGACTGGGGATCATTACGAAGAAAAAACCAGACGACAGGCTATTCTATACAAAGGAAGACATCACGCGATTCAACTACAAAGATTTCCAGGCGAACCGAAAGGAATGGCTGAACCTCAAGCCAGCCGATTATTTTTATGAATATTTCGGAGTAAAATAAGGCTCATCAGGACTGGTGGCCACTGCTCTTCCACCACCTGTATCCAATAAAACCAAAAATCGCCAATGGCGCAATCGCCAGATAGATGATCCCCGCATTCAATGCTTTAGCCGGCCTTTCACCCATCTGCTGCGCAGTCCTCGTACATATTGAACATTGCGCCTTCCCTGCCGGGATTCCCCATCCCGAAAATTGAATAATGAGTAATATGACCAACAGCCTCTTGACCATACGCCAAAGTTAGTTTATAAGTTGAAAAAAATAACCAATCAACCAGTCAACTTATCAACTATTCAACTCCTAAAATATTAAACTCCCAACACGCACCTGCTAACTCACCTCCTCCGTCTTCAGCATTTTTTGAAATTTCTTTCTTTCATCCTCATCCAGGATGGCCTTGCGCAAACGGATCTTTTTGGGTGTTACTTCAATGCATTCATCCTGCTGGATGTATTCCATGCATTCTTCGAGGGTCATCTGTATTTTGGGTATGATACGTACAGAATCATCACTGCCGCTGGCACGCATGTTGGTCAGCTTTTTCCCTTCCGTGCAATTGACGATCAGGTCACCGGGCTTGATGTGCTCGGCGATAACCTGGCCCACGTAGACTTCTTCACCCGGATCTACAAAGAAAGATCCCCTGTCCTGCAATTTATCAATTGAATACGCCGTAGTTGTAGCCTGGTTTTTGGAGATCAGGACGCCATTGTTCCTTCCAGGAATGGGGCCCTTCCATGGTTTATATTCACTGAAGCGATGGGCCATAACGGCTTCGCCTGCGGTATTGGTCAACATGCTGGACCGGAGCCCGATGAGGCCGCGGGATGGTATATCGAATTCGAGGTGTTGCATCACCCCTTTGGTCTCCATAACATGCAGTTCACCCTTGCGCTGGGTCACCATATCGATTACCTTGCCGCTGAATTCGTTGGGCACATCCACGACCAGCACCTCGAAGGGTTCAGATTTTTTGCCGTTGATTTCTTTCACAATGACCTGCGGCTGGCCTACGGTCAATTCATAGCCCTCTCTGCGCATGGTTTCGATCAGAATACCCAAATGCAGAATGCCGCGGCCAAAAACCAGGAATCCGTCAGCACTATCGGTATCCTCAACACGAAGGGCGAGGTTCTTTTCCGTTTCCTTCATCAACCGGTCGCGCAAATGGCGCGAGGTGACGAATTTTCCATCCTTCCCGTAAAACGGCGAATTGTTGATGGAGAACAACATGCTCATTGTGGGCTCATCCACGCTGATCACTGGCAGGCCTTCAGGATTTTCACCATCGGCAATCGTATCGCCAATGGTAAAATCTTCCAGTCCGACCACAGCACAAATGTCGCCACACACGACTTCGATGGCCTTCTTTTTCCCAAGGGACTCAAAAACATATAATTCTTTGACGCGGGATTTCCTGATATTTCCATCGGCTTGCACCAATGAGATGGGCTGATTTTCCTTGATCGTACCGCGGGTAATTTTTCCAACGGCAATCCTTCCCAGGAAGGAAGAGTAGTCCAGGGACGTAATTTGTAATTGAAGACTTCCTTCATTAACCAAGGGCGCCGGAACATATTGTAAGATGCCATCGAGCAAAGGTGTGATGTCTGTTGTTTGTGTCAGGGAATCATTGAACCAGCCATTCTTGCCTGAACCATAATATGTGGGGAAATTAAGTTGTTCTTCACTGGCGTCCAGGTTGTAAAATAATTCAAAGACGGCTTCGTGCACTTCGTCCGGACGGCAGTTGGGTTTGTCTACTTTGTTGATGACGACGATCGGTTTCAGGTTTAATTGCAGGGCCTTTTGCAATACAAAACGGGTTTGCGGCATGGGTCCTTCGAATGCATCTACCAGCAGCAAAACACCATCGGCCATTTTCAATACTCTTTCTACCTCACCTCCAAAGTCGGCGTGACCTGGAGTATCGATCACATTGATCTTAACGCCCTTGTACATGACGGCGGCGTTCTTGCTGAATATGGTGATCCCTCTTTCTTTTTCAAGGTCATTACTATCCATAATCAGTTCGCCGGTTTCCTGATTGTCACGAAAAACCTTTGTAGCATGCAAAATCTTATCTACCAGGGTCGTTTTACCATGGTCAACGTGGGCGATGATCGCAATATTCCTTATCTCCATAATCCTTCTTTCTTTTTATCTGTCGGGTTTTAGCCAGTAGCACAACTAAGTGACTAAACGCTAATCCTTTATAGGTTAGTATTTTTTTTGAACGTGCAAAGTTACGTTATTTATAGAGAATAGAGAGTAGAAAGTAGAAAATAGGAGGAAGCATTTACCTAAACGCGCACATAGATTTTCTTCCTCTCAAGATAGTAGCCCACGAGCCAGCAAACCAGCATCCAGCTGATGGCGAAGAGCAGGGAGCCCATACGCCAACCGGCGTGCCGGTAAATATGCTGGTAAAGCCATGCGACCAGGGAAGTATCGGGCTTTGGTTGGATCAAATACAAAATCGTGACGCCCAATTCTGATACCAGGTAAATGAATAAAGGATTTTTTCCAAATACAGTAAAGAATCCCGTCCATTTCGTTTTTTTGAGAAAGTCTATGGTATAGATTATAGCAGATAAGATAATGCAATCGAGCCCGACGGTATACAGGACAAAAGGACTCGTCCATAATTTTTTACCAATGGGGAAAACCAGATCCCAGAAATAAGCGATGGTCAGCAACGCGAATCCGGTCAGTAATAATTTCGAAAGCGCTTCGTAAGTTTTTCCTTTTTGTTGCAGGAACCGGCCAACCAGGTAGCCTCCGATCACATTAACCACGGAGGGAAATGTACTCAACAAGCCCTCGGGTTCGAACGCAACCCCTTCTCCGTGGTACATATGATTTTCACCCAAAAGCCATCGATCAATTTTAGAACCAAGGTTGCTGGTCATGCCCAGGGGATCGGCTGCATCGCCGAACCACATCAGCAGCGGCCAATACAACAAAAGAATAACTATGGCCAGGATCAGTGAAGTCTTTGGTTTGAGGAAATAGATCATCAGCGATGCGATGCAATACGCCAATGCGATCCGCTGCAAGACGCCAAAGATCCTGGTATGTGAAACCGGCGCAAGTACCAAATGGTTCTGGTCATTCATCTCAAAAAAAGGAAACCAATACATCAGGTAGCCCAGCAAAAAAATGACCAGGGTTCTCCTTAAAATTTTTACCAGCACTTTCGATTGCGGCAGATCGTTCCACCTGGACATCACAAAACTCATCGCATTTCCTACTGCAAAGAGAAAAGAGGGAAAGACAAGATCGGTAGGCGTAAATCCAAACCATTTGGCATGTTCTAAAGGAGAGTAAGAAACCGGGCCGCCGGGTGTATTGACGATGATCATAAAACAAATCGTCATTCCACGAAATACATCCAGGGCAAGAAAGCGTTGGTTAGGCAGTGGCATGGGCAAATGTAAATGTAAAATCTAAAATACTAAATGTAAAATGTAAAAGTGGAAAGCACCGATACTTTTACATTTTACATTTCTATATCTTCACGCTCAAAATCAACGCATGCGCAGGAAATGGTTGCTCGCAATTCCAGTTGCCTTAATTATCTTTTACCTGGCGGGACCGAGTCCTGCAAAACCGGTTTACTCCCTATCGATGCCGGCAGTTCCTGCCGATGCACGGGAGCTGGAACAGTACGTCAGTGAAAATGAATCTGGCCACCACCTGAAGCCGGAAAACGCAGCGCGTATCGTTTGGGCGGATGATTCCCTCAAACAGGTAACGGACTACGCGATCGTTTACCTGCACGGTTTTTCGGCCTCACAGAAAGAAGGCTTCCCGATTCACCGGAACATCGCGGCGGAATTTGGGTGTAACCTCTACCTGTCACGGCTGGCCGAACATGGGATCGATACCAGTGAACAATTGTTGAATCTAACGGCCGACAGGTATTGGGAATCTGCCAGGCAGGCGTTGGCTATCGGTAAACAACTCGGCAGAAAAGTGATCCTGATGGGCACTTCCACCGGCGGAACCTTGGCGCTGCAATTAGCCGGCGTCTATCCTCAGGATGTTGCCGCCCTCATTCTTTTATCGCCCAATATCGCCATCAACGATCCCTTCGCATGGATGCTAAACAACCACTGGGGCCTGCAAATCGCGAGAATGGTAAAACACGGCAAATACGTAGTGTCTGAGGATGACCGCATCGAGTATAAAAAATATTGGAACAAGCCTTACCGCCTGGAAGCCGCAGTGGCATTGGAAGAATATTTGGAAACAACGATGACAAAAGAAAATTTCCAGAAAGTAAACCAGCCTGTTCAATTATTGTACTATTATAAGGATGAAGTTCACCAGGACAGCGTGGTAAAAGTATCTGCTATGTTAACTATGTTCGATGAACTCGGCACGCCTGACAGCCTTAAGCGCAAGATTGCTATGCCGAATACGGGCAATCATGTTATCGGATCACCGATTAAATCGCATGATGTGGAGGGAGTGCAGCGGGAGATTGAAGGATTTATGGTTGATGTGTTGCGCATACCCCGACGTAAATAGACAACCTCCACCCCGCCGGTTGTCGCAGACGGCTGGCTGGTTTTTAATTTCTTATTTCCCTCCCTTGCTTCCGGCCGTCACTACAAACTCCCCGGGAATGTCAAATCCATCAGTCGTCTGATACTGAGCCACTGAAGCGAGGTATTCGGCATTTACTTCTTCTTTCACCTGGTCGCTGAATTTATGGTAGGCAAGTGCCACGGGTCCTGCTGTAAAAGCCGCGCCACAGGCTTCTTCCGGAGAGTCATAATGCAAAACGCAGCCGATGATGCGGGTGTTGATATGGACAAATCCGGCGGCATGAAAAGATGCTTTTGATATGCCCGGGTTTCCGAGTTGAAAAAACAGGGGACATACTTCGGAACTGACTCTTTTGTCCACGATCCCAAAAAGAGAGGCCCAGCCACAATGGTCTTTTTGTCCCCACACTGCTGCGACTGCTCGTCCGGAAGGCCGCAGCAGCCGATACATTTCCTGCAATGCCTTTAACGGATCGGGCAGATACATTAATCCAAGCGCACAAAGTGCAACATCAAACGAATTGTCGGGAAGATCCAAAAACTCAGCATCCATCCTGGCAAAACGAATATTGGAAATTTTTTTTTCCATGGCCAGGGACGTCGCTATCGCTATCATCTTGTCGGAAATATCCGTGCCCAGTACGTGGCCATACTCCTCCACCTTGTCGCCGGCCCTGAAACTTACCAACCCGGTGCCACACGCAATATCCAAGACCCTTTCCCCTCTTTTCAAATCCGCCATCTGCAGCAGCAGGTCTTGCGCCGGCCGCAACTGGCGATGCCAAAGCCCTTCATAGTGTTCCGCAGCCTTGTCCCAGCCATATCGTTGAACGCGTCTTTGCAATGCTGCTTCCATACTCATGAACGTTTTGTTGAAACAAGATGGACCTCACGGCGGCACTGCTGGGCTCTGTTGAAAATGTCCAGGTATGGACTGTGAAGATCAGCATTGTCCAGCACGCGCATAATGTCTTCTTCATCCGCCTCACTGTCAACAGTAACCGAATAACGCACTTCCAGGTAGCCGGGCGGTACATCCTGCGCGGTACCGAACAGGGCCCCATCGTCGTAGTCTGCCTGCACTTCCACTTCAAGGGAATCAATCGGAACGCCCAGTTGTGCAGCCTGCATGATATAACCGATCGCCAGGCAACTGCCCAGGGCCGCGCGTCCATAAACTCCTGGTGTCGGTCCGGCGGCATTGCCTCCGGCCTGTTCTGGCATATCCACTTTAAATGTCCAGTTGCCTTCCCGAACTTCACAGGTAAGCCCATCGACGATCCTGGTCTTCGATACACCCGTACCCAGGCCGAAAGAGGGCTTTTGTTCGAGCGTCCGGGTTATCCGTTCGATGGCTGTCCTGATTTTTTTATCGTCCCGCATGACTCCTGATTTACCTATTAAGTTACGACCAATTTGCTTCATTTGGGTAATAACCCCTGCGGGCGGGTCCAAGAAACGCGCCGGGCAAGCGTTTGCTTTTTCGTAATTTTCCATTGAACTATTAAGAGCTCCATATGAATCGTTCTAAAATTGCCGGGATCGGCATGTATTTGCCTGCGAATGTGGTAACGAATAAGGACCTGATGAATGTAATGGATACCACCGACGAATGGATCCAGGAAAGAACAGGCATTAAGGAACGGCGTTATGCGACAAGATTTGAAGAGACGACGACGACCATGGGCGTAGAGGCAGCCAAAATAGCGATTGACAGAGCAGGGATCACCGCCCAGGATATTGACCTGATCATTTTTGCCACCCTGAGTCCCGATTATTTCTTTCCCGGTTGCGGCGTATTGCTTCAACGCATCCTGAAAATAAAGGAAATTGGTGCCCTGGACATCCGCAACCAGTGCAGCGGCTTCGTATATGGATTATCGGTAGCAGACCAGTTCATCAAAACAGGTATGTACAGGAACATACTGGTCGTAGGCTCAGAAACCCATTCTTTTGCGCTGGACTTTACCACCCGCGGCCGCAATGTGTCGGTAATTTTCGGAGATGGAGCCGGGGCTGTTGTGCTTCAGCCGGCCACGAAAGAAAACCAGGGCATTTTGAGCACACACCTGCACAGTGACGGCAGCGAGGCAGAAATTCTTTCGATGGTGAATCCCGGTTTTCATGCCGGGTATTATGCAAAAGACAAAAGGCCAGCGATGCCGGAAAAACCCTATGGCGGCCTGTTCATCACCGAAGAACTGGTGGCAAAGGATGACCTCTATCCTTATATGGATGGGCCCGCCGTTTTTAAAAAAGCCGTGGTAAAATTACCCGAGGTCATTATGGAAGCCCTGCATAAGAATAACCTCAAGCCTTCCGATATCAATATGCTGATTCCTCACCAGGCCAATCTGCGCATCAGCCAGTTTATTCAGCATAAAATGGGATTGCGGGATGACCAGGTCCACAACAATATCCAGAAATTTGGCAATACGACAGCTGCATCTGTTCCCATTGCATTGTGCGAGGCCTGGGAGGAAGGAAAAATAAAAGATGGAGACCTTGTTTGCCTGGCTGCCTTCGGCAGCGGATTCACCTGGGCCAGCGCCCTGATCAGATGGTAATTAAAGTACAACAGCATGACAAGAAGGTTCATTTACCTGGTCAATCCCATTTCAGGCACCGATGAAAAATCGGCTCTCCAGCAATTGGTGGAACGAAAAACACGCGACCAGGCCATTCGTTATGATGTGTTGCCAACCAATGCCGCCGGGAATTATCAATACCTTCTGAAGAAAATAAAGCTGGAAAAAATCACCGATGTTATTGTCTGTGGCGGAGATGGAAGTGTGAACGCCGTTGCGGCTGCATTACAAGGGATCGACGTGAATATCGGCATCATCCCCATGGGATCAGGGAATGGCCTGGCGTTCTCTGCCAACATTCCGAAACAAACTTCCAAAGCGCTGGAAATCATTTTTAAAGGAAGCGCAACACCGGTAGATGCTTTTTACATTAACGACCAGTTTTCGTGCATGCTTTGCGGCATCGGCTTCGATGCACAGGTAGCGCATGAATTTGCAAAACAGAAAAGAAGAGGATTACAAACTTATATTAAAACATCGCTTATCCAATTTTTCAAGGCAACGCCTTATCGTTTCGGCATTCAGCTTCCCGGCAAGTCATTTGAAACAGAAGCTTTTTTCATCAGTATCGCCAACAGCAACCAATTTGGAAATAATTTTACCATTGCACCGCAGGCAAGTCTTTCAGACGGATTACTGGACATTGTCATCGTAAATAAAATGAGCAAGTTTATGCTGCCCTTTTCCATGATCAGCCAGGTGACAGGAATCAATGCGCTACAACCTGCAAAGGAATACCTGAACAAACGACACATTACTTATTTTCAAACGGACTCACTTACCATCAGGAATCTGGATCAGGCACCATTGCATATTGACGGAGAGCCCAGCAAAACAAGCGAAGTCTTCAGCATCCGGATCATCCCGCATTGTTTTAAGCTTTTGCAGCCACCGGTCAATCCTTCCGCACCGGTTTAGGCGCCAGCATCATTTTTTTGAGTTTGCCAAAAATTTCCTGGTTGGCGTCCGTGTTCAACGCATTGGCAATGTCTAATTTCTCCTGGCGGGTAAGATGAAAATTCAAAGCCGCACCTTCATCTGCGTTTTTGGGAACATACTGAAAGGTCATCTTAAAAAAACTGGAATCCATCATATTCTGCGTCAGGGCCAATAAATCGTCCTGGTTATATTCCTGCATCTTATACCAGTTGTATTGCAACAGCAACAAGGGTTTGGTAAAGATTTCGGTGATGTCTTTCGACTCGTATGGGTTTTCCCATCCCCCTGTTTTGCGGTCTCGGATCTGTATCAGCACAACGCCGCCGGTATTTTTGAGCACCCATTCCCGAAAGACATTCAGGAACCGGATGGCGGTCTGTTCTCCGAAATTGTCTCTGAATCCGGCATCCATAACATCGATAACGGGCTTGGTAGGCAGCCAGACATTCGGCAATACATAAGGAAAAGTTGCATTCATTCTCAAAGCCGTCAACAACCGCAGGTTCATCGGGTTCTGCTTGTGGAAGAATGCGCCGAAATCAACAGCATCGGGATCCATCGACGTAATGCGGTTGCTGTCGTAAAGCGGTCTCATCAAAAAGCTGACAGGCTGAGTGCTGATCAGCATGGTTCTGCTGTCGCGCGTCACAACAGAATTGAACAGCATGAGTGGGATCTTCGCCGCTTTTTCTTCTGCCGCAATATCTTTTAATTGTCTGTCCAGCACCGCATCGGTATTGATGCTTAATTTTTTCTCAAAGGCATACCCACGATCCTTAATGTACTCGTAATCCCCCACTTTGAATTTTTGTGCCGGCGAAGCGAGGTCCCTGGCGACAAAAGAAGAAAACAACGGGTTGAGCAAATCGCCGGAAATAGCATCCAGGTATTTTTGATCCTGCAGGTTGATGGATGAATCTTCTTCGGCCTTCAAATGAGCGAGTTCCCTGAAATAGGTAGCAGCAAACATGCCGCCGGAGGCTCCGGTCATCATGAAAGTTTTATTCATCAGCTGGCCGCCACTGATCTTATCCAGGTGCTGCAAAACATTCATGGTGAATGCAGCACTCCGGTTTCCCCCGCCGCTGGTATTGATGATAAACAGGATCGGCTTTTTCTCCTGCTGTTTTCTTTTCCAGCCTTCCAGTATTTCCAGCATGTTGTCCTTATCCCTGGCCGTTTTTTCGGGTGTGCATAGCTGTAATAGTCCCTCCCGGTCATAGGACGGGCGTTCGTTCTGGTTAGTATAATTCAGTCCATAAGCCTTATTCGTGGGATCGATTACATCGTATTTGTACAGGAGGTTTAAAATAAAAAAAAGCGCTACCAGAAAGGGAATGCTCCAGCTTTGAAGAAAATAAGAGAACGCCCCGGATACCGAAATCAGGATCGCAAAGAAAATGAGGATACTGGCAGCTGCCGGCAACTGGAAAAAAGGATTGTCCATGAAAAATCCCACGGCGATCAGGAAAATAAAAGCGATGAAAATGGATAAGATAGCCGAAAAATGATGCCGGTTGAAAATGCTTTCTATGAATTCACGGCTATAGTGCGATACGTCCCTGACTTTCTTGAGCGAAACCGGTGAATTCAGGTACCACTGCACTTTGATCAGCCTGCTTTCATTGAGCTTTACTTCATTCTTGTGAAACTGTGATTTAAATAAAGCGGGGTTGCTGATCAGTGGCGTCATGCGACGGATGATGGTTTTGTCGGCCCGCACAAAATATAGCAGGGATACGGTAATGATGGAGGTAAAACCTACCAGGAAGCCGGTCAGCAATACGATCACTTCCCAGCCCGTGAGCAATTCCTTGGTCTTATCAAACTGAACCGCCTGCACATAGTAGAAAATGAGGAATACTGCAGGAATGATGATGTTGTTGATGCAATATTTCAGAAAAGGTTTGGTGGCCGTTGCCAGGAAACGGAAATGCCTGCTGAATAAAATAAAAGTGGTGATGTTCCAACTCATGATGAAAACGCCCATCGAGGCGCCGACTATTCCAGCACTGAGTGCGTTCACATTCCCCAGGTATTCGGGAAAAAGGAACAAGGCATTGGCTCCAAAAGAACGAAGGAATCCACCGTTGATGGTGCTGAATAAAATGAACCAAAATACCAGCAGGACCTGGAATTTCTTAAAATGCAACAATACCAGTTGAACAGGGAATGAATAGTACGTGGCTTTCAGGTATTGCATCATGTAGTTGAGAGATAATCAATGGGCGACAGGCAAAAATAATGATTGATGGCCAGTTTACGTCTTCAACGTAAATTGTCCATTGCCTATTGCCAATTGCCTATTGATTATTACTTTCAACAGGGCGTACCAGAAAAAGCATAAAGACCATTGTTAACAAAAACAACATGCCCGTAAGCTGGTGAAACAAAGCGACCCAATCAAAAGCAATCCAATGGTTGGCTACTATGCCTGGGCTCAGCAGCAGGGCAGTAATACCGAGGATGACCTGTACGGCAATCAGTATGACTGGCAACCAGCGGCTTTTTTGCCAATACTTCGAAACAGCCGATACCTTGTTCGCTTTTACTGTCCAAACCAGGGTCAGGACCAGGAGCAGATAAGCCAATCCGCGATGAATAAACTGCACCATGATCTTATCATCTACGAGGTTCAGCAGGAAGAAATCTTTTTTGAGTGCAAGGGGCGGTATCCAATCTCCGTTGATGCGCGGCCAGGTCGGTGCAATATTCGCGGCTTTGTATCCTGCCATCAGCGCGCCATATACCAATTGAAAAAAGAGGATGACCAGGATGCTGATGGTAAATAAGGCGATTCCCCTTTCCCTGATTATATTCCTGCGGGGCACTGTCAATTCAAGGTAGAACCAAAAAGTATAGCAGATCAATCCAAGGGCAAAGACAAAATGCAGGGCCAGTTTTGCCGGCTTTACATAGATGGCATCCCCGGTTAACCCACTAGCCACCATAATCCAGCCTATCGCTCCTTGTAAAGCACCTAACAAAAATAATATGAGCATAGGCTTCACCATGTCTTTTTTCATTTCCTTCCTGGCCACGAGATAAATGAATCCTGCGACAAATACCAACCCAACCAATCTTGCCCATAGCCGATGGAACCATTCCCAGAAAAAAATAAATTTGAAATCAGACAGGTTGAAATCTGCATGGAGCAAATGAAACTGCGGCGTTTGTTTGTATTTGTTGAATTCTTCCATCCACCGGACCTCGTTCGTGGGAGGGATGGCGCCGGTAATCACGTCCCATTCAGTAATGGAAAGGCCCGAACCAGTTAACCGGGTAATCCCTCCCAGGATGACCTGTACAAGGAGCATGATCATGCCAATCAATATCCAATTGGCAAAAGCGCGGGACGAACCTGGTTTTTGAACTGTTTCCATAACGGCAGCAAATGTACTGCGGGAAAAATTGCAGCCGTAGCCCTGACGAGCGTCAGCCGCTTTTTTTCTTTGCCAGGCTTTCTTTTGCTTTTTGAATAGGCGCGAATGGACCGAACTTGTGCTGCAGAGTTGAAAAACCATCTGCATATGGACCAAAAGGATGGTCGAAGGGTTTCAGGGATATATCCGGCCAATCCCCCTTAAAAACTTTGGCAGGCCTGGGCTGGGTATTCACGAAGGCAGCTACATCCCAGGCTTCCTCATTAGTAACCAGTGTTTGTGCATGGGTGGCGCCGAATGGCATATTATCCCGCACATACCCGGCAAACCTCGAAATCCTGAACAAGCCTGCCCCCGTGTTATAGCTATGCTTTCCCCATAAAGGCGGATAAAGGTAATTGACGCTATCTGGGCTGAAAATGCCTTCTCCTTCCGGACCGTGACAGCGCTGGCATTGTCCAACGTATACAAGTTTTCCTTTTTGCGGATCAGCCGCGCGGTTAAGAAAAGGCAAACTCGCAATACCTGCACCTATTGGTTTTTTGCCTTTCGGAACTTCCTTGCCCAGCCAATGCATATAAGCCAGCATAGCCTGCATTTCCCTACTGGAACTGTCAGGGGCTTTGCCATTCAGGCTTCTTCTGAAACAATCATCGATCCGCTGGTAAACATTTTCTATTCCTCCTCTTCTCTCCCGGAATTTTGGATAGGTTGATGATACGCCCCCATAATTATTCCCCCAAGGCTTGGTACCTGCCTGCAAGTGACAGTTCTGGCAATTCATGCCGTTGGCGTTTCGCCCGATCCTTCCAGCGGGTCCAAAATATTCCGCGGTATGTGCTATTAGTGATTTGCCATAAAGGATCAATGCACCCTCATCATTATTGGGAATTTGACTGCTGTCGGGCGCAACCCAGAAGGAGTCGCTTACAGGCCCGGGGATAACTGAAGTCATTTTTGGCTGACCTGTACTTGCCGGCTTGCGGTTCAGCAAAAGAATTACTGCAATCCCTGCCGCAACAATGATCAAACCTGCTGTCATCTTACGCCCCATGCATAATGTTTGTCAACTACCAAAAATAAAATAACAGGCAGATATATGCGATTTTATCTGCCTGTTATGATCAAACAATAAGTTATCCTGCGTAGCAATAGGCACAACCATGTTCCTGTGCGCGGCCGACTGCCCAGACGCCGGAAGGCACGACCTGAATACCGGGCAACAGACCCGACATCCATTCCTTCTTGATGGCTGCCCCATCTCCGGACCCTGCAAGGGCACTGCTATAAACAGTCATGGCCACATCACAGACACAGAACATTACGCCATTGTCCTGCAATTGATTGATGCCGATCTCCACGGGTCCGAGGCCGGGCACTTTGAAATCGCCTGGTTTTGGCTTCCAGAATGGATTGCGAATGCTGGGCGCCTTGGTGAGCGGATCATTGGCCTTGAACACTTCTCCGAATTTATACTTTTCCCAGATGCGGTCCTCAAAGGCATAAGGAATGCCATCGTGACGAAGCACAACCACCACGCTGTTTTCCATTTCGGGCGTGCCGGTTGCGGCATTGGTCATCATGAATACTTTGGGCCAGGCGAAGGGTAACATGTCATGTGGCTGTGTAACGTCAAATATCATGCGATGCTTTCCTTTTACTTTGGCAAACCATGCGTCTGCATCCTCAGCAGAGCCAAAAGCAGCGGATACTCCTGCTGCAGCCTGTAACGGAGAAGCAAGTGTAGCCATGCCTACTGCTGCAGCACCCGCTGCAAGGGTGCCCAGGAATCCGCGACGATGTGTAGTTGGATTGAGATGAGTGTCTTCCATAAACTTTGTTTAAGTGGTTAAATGAATAATTGGTTTTGTTGATTGATCAGCAACTAATGCAGACGCCCTATCCGGATGTTTTTTGCCTCGCCCTACGGCAGTTTTCAGCTAGCTACAGGAGTATGAAATAAGTAGTAACATTTAAGGTAAAGCAAATATTTGAACGGACAATAATTTCAGTGCGGTAATTTTTCCCGGAATCTTCCATAAACCCAGGTGCCGGCAATGGCACTCAATAAGGTAACGAGCACCACGGTAAAACCGGCGCCGATTTGAGCAAAAAGCGGCCCGGGGCAGACGCCGGTGACGGCCCATCCGAGGCCGAATATAAGGCCCCCATAGATCTGTCCCCTGTGGAATTGTTTGGGGCGCAACACAATGGGTTCACCGTAAATCGTTTTAAGCTTGAATTTCCTGATCAGCAAAATGGAAATGATCCCCACAACCACGGCGGATCCGATCACTCCATACAGGTGAAATGCCTGCAGCCGGAACATTTCCTGGATGCGGAACCAGGAAATAATTTCCGCCTTCACCAAAATAATTCCAAATAAGATGCCTGTTACCAGATATTTGATATTGTACCACCAGGGATGCCGGAGTTCCGATTCATTAAAACTTGAGGCATCGAGCGAGCGAACCTCAAAATCTGTATTTGTTTCTGTTTGCGTTTCCATGTTGATGCAGTTAAAGCGTTAAAATAAAGGGTAGGATGAGGTTGGTCATGGCAAAACCTCCGATCATAAAACAAATAGTCGCCACGAGCGAAGGCCATTGCAGGTTTGACAATCCCATGATGGCATGACCTGAAGTGCAGCCCCCTGCATACCGGGTACCGAATCCCACCAAAAACCCGCCAAATATGGTCATGATAAGACCTCTCGCCGTCAACAGAGCATGCCAGCTGAAAACATCAGCGGGCATCAATCCGGAAAAATCCTTAACTCCCTGTTGCTGAAGAGAAGCCATCAGATGAGGGTTCATTTGAACGGGCTGTGGATTGTTAAGCAGGTTACCCGCCAGAAATCCTCCTGCGAGAATGCCGGCGACAAAAAAAAGATTCCAGGCTTCTTTTTTCCACTGATAGCTGAAAAAAGGAATCCCCGAAGGAAAACAGGCCGCGCATATATGCCGGAGCGAAGAGGAAACGCCAAATGTTTTATTCCCCATCAGCAGCAGCGCTGGAACGACAAGACCAATCAGGGGACCAGCCACCCACCAGGGCCAGGGTTGCTTCAAAAACTCTACAAAACCCATAGACTGTGTTTTGCATGAAGGTAAAAAATTATTTGTCCTCATATTTCAAAAGACGTGCATAAATCTTTTGTATCCGGAACAAAACCCATCCTATTTTTGTGAAAAATCCGGGATTGCTTAAAAGGTATTTTCAAACCGAGCGCATAGAGGCAGGTTGCGATGAAGCAGGCAGGGGTTGCTATGCAGGTCCTGTTTTTGCCGCAGCGGTCGTTCTACCGAAAAAATTTTTTCATCCCCTGCTGAACGATTCCAAGCAGGTTAGCGAAGTCAACCGCTACACATTGAGAACTTACATCGAAGCGCACGCGATCGCCTTCAGCGTCGCGATGGTTGACCATGAAGAAATAGACCAGATCAATATCCTCAGAGCATCGTTCAAGGCCATGCACCTCGCACTGGACCAGTTAAGCGTATACCCGGGTTTTCTGCTGATCGATGGAAATCGTTTTACCTGCTATAAAGCAATCCCGCACCACTGCATCGTGGAGGGTGATGCTAAATATTCGTCGATCGCAGCGGCCAGCATCCTGGCCAAAACATATCGTGATGACTATATGTGTAAACTGCATGAAGAATTTCCACATTATCATTGGCAGAACAACAAGGGATATGGCACCAGGGCGCATCGCGAAGCAATAGAAATATTCGGACTCTGTAAATACCATCGAAAAAGTTTTGACATACTTCCTTCCGATATGGAATTGTTCTGACCCGATGATCCGTTCTGCGGGTCATCATTTATCTTTGCCACTAATTTTACTCCATGTTTTTCCCCCAGGACCTGATGCTCGAAAATGAAAGGGCCTTGCTTCGTCCGCTCCAGCTGGCTGACCTCGAATACCTGCTGCCCTATGCATTGAATGAACCGGATATCTGGAGATTTTCTGTTGTATCGCCCGCAGGCAAAACAGGGATGGAGCAATACATCAGGGAAACCGTCGACATGCGATCGGCTGGAAAAGAATATCCTTTCATCATTTTCGATAAGCTGGCCAACCAGTGGGCAGGATGTTCCCGGTTTTATGATATTCAACTGGCCAACAGTACAACCCAGTTGGGCTATACCTGGTACGGAAAGGCATTTCAGCGAACCGGTCTGAACAGGCACTGCAAATGGTTGCTGCTTTCCTATGCTTTCGAAACCTGGGGAATGGAAAGAGTAGAATTCAGGGCGGATAGCAGGAATGAGGCGTCTATCAACGCGATGAAGGGCATTGGCTGCAAGGTAGAAGGAATCCTGAGAAAGCAATCACCCTCTGCGATGGGCGGAAGAAGGGATGCTATTGTGCTTTCTATTTTGAAGGAGGAGTGGTTCAATGAAATACGGAATTACCTCAAAGCGAAAATAAAGTGAGCCGCGCAAGCCCGGGCCTCAGGCCATTTCCCATTTTCCCGCGCCGGCCCTGACGATTACGGGTTCTTCTCCGGTACAATCTATGACAGTGGATGGTTCAACGCCTCCCATCCCTCCATCGACAACAATGTCCACCAGGTTCTTAAAATTTTCATTGATGAGCTCCGGGTCAGTATATTCCTCCACCTGATGGCCCGGCAGCGAAGTGCTGACGATGGGGTGCCCCAACGTTTTTACCAAAGCCCTCGCAATGATATTGTCCGGAACACGAAGTCCCACTGTCTTCTTTTTATTCTTAAAGATCTTTGGCACTTTTTTACTAGCCGGTAAGATGAAGGTATATGAGCCGGGCAAATAAGTTTTTAATAGCCGGTATAGCGGAGTCGAAATGCTCTTCGTATAATCACTGACCTGGCTCAGGTCATAGCATATGAATGACAACTGTGCCTTGGCCGGATTCAGGTTCTTGATGCGGCAGATGCGCTCTATGGCCTTGTAATGATAAATATCACAACCCAATCCATAAATGGTATCCGTTGGATAAATGATTACTCCGCCGTCGAGAAGACATTCCTGGATGGTCTGAAGATTTCTTGGCTGGGGACTATCCGGATGCAGGTGCAAAAGCATCAGGCAAGGTAATGAGAAAGCCGCTTTTTTGGAATTCCTTAACATCCTTTTAATCCTAACTTAGCAGAAATTTCTGAGTTATGAATTTAAGGGCAGTGGACAGCTTGGAAACCATCAACACAGAGGATTTTAGAAATCAATATTATACCCCTATGAGGCCCCTGGTGATCAAAGGCCTCGCCAAAGACTGGCCTGCTTATACAAAATGGAATTGGGATTATTTTCAATCGCTGGTGGGCCATGTTCGGGTGGGTGTTTACAATAATGTTAAGAGTGACGCGTATACGCCCATCAATACTGCTGATGACTATATGAGATTCGGAGAATACATTGATATGGTGCGCAAGGGTCCTGCTGCCTGGCGCATTTTCCTGTTTAACATTTTCGATCATTCCCCACAAATTGTCAGCGATTTCACCTGGCCGGTACAGCTGGCGAAACATTTTGTAAAACGCTACCCCATGTTATTTGTCGGAGGAAAGGGTTCCGTGACCCACATGCATTTCGACATCGACCTGTCTCATATTTTTCATACGCAGTTTATCGGAAGAAAGCGGGTACTGCTCTTCCCCTTCGAAGAACAGCATAAGATTTACCGCAAACCCTGGGAGGTCCTGAGCCTGGTCAATTTTGAACATTATTTTGATAAGGAGGTTAATAAGCTCGAGCCGGAAAAATATCCCGCATTGAAACTGGCTAATGGCTATGAAGTGATCCTGGAACACGGAGATACGTTGTTTATGCCAGCCGGTTACTGGCATCATATGGAATACCTCGACAGTGGCTTCGCCATGAGTCTGCGCGCACTTCAGTCTGCGGTCACCGGCAAGCTAAAAGGCGCCTGGTACCTTTTCGGAATGCGCAATATCGACACCCTGATGAAGAAAACGGCTCCGGGCTGGTGGTATAATTATAAAAAAGAAAAAACTTTTGCCGCCGCGGACAAAGCGCTCCAAACGCCCGGCCAATAAGGGATTTCGTGGGAAGGATTGTGCAGGAACTGATCAAAACAGGGTCTTCTGCTAAAATTCTTTTAAGAAATTATTGCTTTTTAACAAAACTGTATTTATTTTTAACAAAGATCCGATATAACGGTAAAACCAATACAGTAAGCCGTTCCGATCCAATTTCCAGTTTCTTATTCCAATTTCCAGTTTTAAAATGTTTTTGCCTTCAATAGATCATTGTGAAGATGCACTTCTTTATATATGAATTCAAGGCATGCAGTACCCCTTTTTTCTAGATACCCTTTTAAATTATCAATTTAATTTTTTACGGATTTGGTCCTGGCCCCTTGACCCTGCGAATGTACGGTAAGGGCTCGCGACTTCGGCTATAGGTAAAGGTGAACGTTGATCAAACAGCAGAGCGCTATATGAAACATAGTCAACATATTCTGACGTCTTTCTTTTTGTGGTTTCAGAGGTAAGCACAGGCCGGCGATTTCTATCGCTGGCTCTTTTTTTGCGCCTGATGTGAAGAAAAAATATTGAGCTGTGAAAAAACCAATAAAAAGTCCCGGCACTCCCGGGACTTTTATTTTAGATGCGTTGAATAGTGAACTACTGATTGGAAGGCTCCGACTCAAACAATTGTCCACGTCTCATTACCACGAAGCAGTTTATTCAAATCGCCCTTTCCTTTTCTTGCGATGACATCTTCGATCTGGAGCTTGAGCATTTCTTCATAACAGGGCCTTTCCGTTTCATAAAAGACGCCGAAAGGTCTTGGCAGATGGCCCTCCAATGAGGGATCATCAAACATGCGAACCAATATCTGAGCCTTATAAAAATCTTTTTCGTCGTGGATCCACAGGTCATCGGCTGAAACGCCATTGCCCAATTCAACTACCACCGGCTTGAATCCGTCCAGTTTAATTCCTTTGTTCTGCTGAACGCCAAAGAGCAGCGGTTTACCTTGTTCCAGGAAAAGGGTCTCGGAGGGCTTGCTTCCTTTCTCTGTAAAGATCTCAAAAGCGCCGTCATTGAAAATATTACAATTCTGATAAATTTCAAGAAAAGATGCACCCTTGTGCTGGTGACAGCGCAGCAGGATCTGCTGCATATGTTTCGGATCGCGATCCATGCTCCTGGCAACAAAAGTGGCATCGGCCCCCATCGCCAGGGCCAGCGGATTAAACGGATGATCGATGCTGCCAAACGGTGTCGACTTGGTCACTTTATTGGGTTCGGAAGTCGGTGAATATTGCCCCTTTGTCAATCCGTAGATCTGGTTATTGAACAACATGACGTTCACATCAAAATTCCTTCGCAGCAGGTGTATGGTATGGTTCCCACCAATACTCAGGCCATCTCCATCCCCGGTAACGATCCACACACTAAGTTCCGGCCGGCTGGCCTTTAAACCCGAAGCCACGGCTGTGGCCCGGCCATGGATAGAATGCATTCCATAAGTGTTCATATAATACGGAAACCGGCTGCTGCAGCCAATACCCGAAATAATCACAATATTTTCCCTGGGAATGCCCAATGTCGGCATGATCTTCTGCACCTGGGCCAAAATGGAATAATCTCCGCAACCAGGACACCAGCGGACTTCCTGGTCCGTCGAAAAATCTTTGGCAGTTAAAGCGGGTTGGGGACTTGCTGTTGTTTCACTCATTTTTTATATGGTTACAATCTGTACCAAATTTAGTGAAAAACTACGAGACCCGGAAGCTGCCCCGGAAGCTGTTTTCAACCGCTCACAGAGTTTGCGACAGTCAGGGGTCTTCATTTTCTTTGTACTTTCAAACCTAAAACCCAACAATGAGCCGAATTGTTCCCATGATCTTCTTCATCCTGTTTAATCTCCCGGCGCCCGCCCAAACCGGTAGGGACCCCATCCAGGTCACCGACATGCTCAAAATAAAATCCATCAGCGGCCTCACCCTCAGCAAAGATGGAAGCAAGGCAGCATTTACCCTGACCAGCATCGAACCCGAAAGTGAGGCCCGGATTGATTTTAAATATATAAACCATATTTATGTAGTGCCCGCCGACGGATCGGCACCTCCAAGGGAACTAACAATCAAAGAAAGTTCTTCGCAGCCCGCCTGGAGTCCTGATGGAAAACAATTGGCCTTCGTTCGAACTGTAGAAAGCAAGCAACAAATCTTCCTGCTGCCGATCGACGGCGGGGAACCGGTTCAGTTCACCCATTATAAGTATGGTGCGGCGACGCCAAAATGGTCACCCGACGGAAAGAAAATTTTGTTTTCATCCAATATTGACCTCAGTGATCTTTTAAAAGATTCTTCCCTGAATCCTGAATATGCTTTGCCCAAATGGCCCTATGAACAGCCCGGATTTGAACGGAATTCATCCCTGCTGTTGCCTGTTGCCAAACCGAACCCGGATGGAAATATGGATGAGATCAGGGCCTACCTCGACGCAGACATCATCGACAAAAAAGCAAAAATTCTGAACAAACTGAATTTCCAGGATGAATCGCAGGTAAGTTCCGGCATGAGCTTCAATCATTTTTTTCTGCAGGATATTCGCGCCGGGGCGCAGCCCGTCGAAATAACCCATGGTTTTTACGGATTTACCAATGCCCTTTTCACGCCCGATGGAAAGCACCTGGTCATCACCGGCGATATTGACTCAACCGAACACCCCGACCGTTCGATGGAGAGTGCGCTTTACCTCGCAGACAGCGATGGAAAAAATCTTCGCCTGCTCATGGGCAAAAAAAATATCATCTATAATAATGCTGCCATCTCACCATCAGGCGAATGGCTGGCATTTCAATCCGAACCCACCGATTCAGTAGCAGAACCGCTGCTCCATCTCATTCCATTGAATAACCTGGAATTACCTTTTCAGCATCCCGTCCCCATCAGCATACCCTTTGACCGCAGCAAAAACAATTGTACCTGGAGCAGCGATGAAAAATACCTTTATTTTACTGCGCCTTCCAACGGGGGATTCCCTCTTTACCGGGTTAATCTCGCCACAAAAAATACGGAGCAATTGTCAGATCCTGGTAATGGCATCGGGAGCTTTGACCTCGCTGCTAACCGCCTCGTATATGTGAAAACATCCATCGACAATCCATTTGAATTATATAGTTGCGGACCATCCATGGAAAATCCGCAACGGATCAGCAGTTTCAACAGGGACTGGCTTCAGAACAAACAGATCAGTGCTGCGGAGAAACACAATTTTACCAACAACCAGGGTATGGTTGTGGAATATTGGGTAATGAAACCTGCCAACTTTAAACCCGGAAAAAAATATCCCCTCCTGCTGGAGATCCACGGTGGTCCCTCTTCCATGTGGGGTCCTGGCGAAAGCAGCATGTGGCACGAGTTCCAGGTTTTCTGTAGCAAAGGATATGGCGTGGTTTATTGCAATCCCAGGGGCTCCGGCGGCTACGGGT